>Ga0208752_100052_pt1 | contig 38247 bp, 30 predicted proteins | sample LakWasMet27_LOW6_2_FD_183871 | JGI IMG/M metagenome (GOLD analysis project Ga0208752, IMG submission 183871) | Freshwater sediment methanotrophic microbial communities from Lake Washington under simulated oxygen tension - Sediment Metagenome... | ecosystem: Environmental > Aquatic > Freshwater >... | reverse complement strand
TATTTCAGAATTTGGCCTGTTCATCTCTGTGATCGTTTCGGCCGGTTATTTTCATCACTGGTTTATCGCGGCTGAAGAACATAAAGAAGCTGAAATTAGTTTACGCGAGACGCTGAGCAAATATGTCGATGGCGTGTTGATGAATTCCGTTAAAAGAGGATTCTTGGGTATCACCAATAAAGAATTTGATTTTAGCCAGATTATGCACGGGCTCAAACCGGGGGATTACGTCTACTGGCTGATAACCTTTGATCCTCGTTTCAAAAACAAATCACGTGAGCTGGAAAACGCGATAAAAACCGGCGTGCATTTCAGGCTGCTGATTTTAAAAGCCGATTGTCGAAGCGGTGAATTACGCGCCGCTGAAACCAATGGCTTTAATCCGCATGAATTCAATGAATATTCCAAACTATTTAAAGTATCACTGGAAGATGTCATTAGTCGCATCGACGACACCATAACGGGATCTTTAGGTGTGTTTGTCTACGATGGTTTGCCCAGCCTGCCGCTGTTTATTATTATCCGTAAAGAATCCAGAAAGGTGGAAGTGTATAACAGCTTTTACCTGACCGAACCGGTGTCGAAAATGCCTTATCTGCATTGGGAAACGGAGTTTAAATCAGGCAATCAGGACTTGTTTGAATCCGATCACTGGAATATGTCAGAGCTGTTTCTCGACTATTTCAAAAAACGCTGGGACATGGAAAAAGAAAAACTTTACAAAGCAGGAAACCAAGACGCTCAACCAAAAGACTTTATCCATGCCCCTGCAGCGGCCAGAGAAAAATGCACTGAGCTTTTTATTGGAATGTGAGCCTGGCAAAATTGTAGTCAACAAAAAAGTACTGCCGATTACTGCCTGGTGGCAGCTTTATGCTGGATTGCCGACATTTGAAAGTTACTCTGTGAGATTCGACAGTTGCTATGAATTAGCAATTTAAGCATTAACGTTGTTAGCGATAAAAATGTGTTATTAGCATTTTTAATTGTTGGATATGATTGAAATCTTATATCAGTAACTAATCAACGGACTTGCTAAACCGTTAAGAAATGGTAAGTGGTATTAATCGTTATCAAATTTAATTAGACAAAAACTATGAATTTGAATCTGGAAAAAATAAGTGACATTAGCGTGCTAACGATCAATGAAGAGCGCATTGATGCGCACAATTCGGGAGAATTAAAAGAATATCTTTTGCAGATGATAGAGCGGGGCGAAAAGCATATTGTTGTCCAGCTGGCGCATGTTCGATTTATTGATAGTTCCGGCTTAGGGGCGTTATTGTCCGGTAATAAAAATATCATCGCTAAATCCGGCAAGTTTGCTTTAAGCAATATTCAGCAACAGGTTATGTCGATGTTTGAATTAACGCGACTGAATCGGGTGTTTGAGATTTATACTGATTTAAATGATGCTGTAAAAACTGAAACCTAGAGGTTAGTTATGTGTCCATCCGTTATACAGGTAGACGTTATTATCCCCACCCAGACCAAATATTTGGATTTGATTGGCAGCATTGGTGAGCGTATCGCTAAAGAGCTGGATAATTTTACCGGCGATAGGGAGGCTTTAGCCTATCAGTTAAATCTTGTATTAACCGAAGCGACGGTGAATGCCATCAAGCACGGTAACGATAATCACCCACAAGACACCGTTAGAATCTCCATTCATTTATTTGAGCAAGAATTAAACATCAAGGTTTACGATCATGGTCAAGGCTTTGATTTGGCTACCGTACCTGCACCCGATTTTGAGCACCCTAAAGAAAGCGGCATGGGGATTTTTTTGATACGGTCTTTGATGGATTCAGTTACCTATACCCGGCAGCAGGATTGCAATGTGTTGGAGATTATTAAATATCTAAAGTAAATTCCTTCAAATAATATCGACAGCATTAACTTGGTTGACCGCATGAATAAACGGACTAAATCTTGGCAACATAATCTTAAAGCGATAGCTGAAAGGGCCTTAGGTAAGCAAATCGGGCTGTCGTTATGGCAGAAATATTATGAATTATTTTCAGTTGATTATCAGTCGCTTATTTCTCCCCGTTATGCCCTCAATGACATACTGCAACTGGAGCGCTTAATTACCTCCCATCGTGAGAGTGTCAGCCTGGTTAAGCCTTACGCCAGTCAATCGAACTACCGGCTACATTTTTACAGTCAACAAAAACGTTATCTTGATGAGTTCATTCCCGTGCTTGAGAACATGCATTTGCGGGTTATGGATCAGGTGCAGTTTACCTTTGCTATTGATGGTGAGAGTGCGACTATTAAAAGTTTCACCGTTAAAGCAACGCATAATCAATATGCACCGTTGAGTCAGTTAAAAAATCGGCTGCTGGAAACCATTCAAGTAGTGATGGAAGGCCGGGTTGAAAACGACGCCCTTAACAAGCTATGCGTGCTGGCAGGCATAAACTGGCAAGACATCGATGTGCTGCGCGCCTACCGAAACTACTTTTTGCAATTAGAGCATCGCACCACACGGGCAAGTTTTCATCATGCCTTAATTAATAATTCTCAAGTCGCCCTTGGATTGTTTAATTATTTTGAAGCGCGTTTTAGGCCCAATCCCGATTGGCAAGATCCTATGCTCCGAGAAGAGCAGGTTTTATTTCCTCTGCGTTTGCAATTACTTGAGAGCATGGCTTCGGTCGCTGATATTAACGATGACCGAATTTTGCGCACTGTTTTTAATTTGATCGACGCCACCGTCAGAAGCAACTTTCATCAGCGCCGCTTGAGTGATGATTACTTTATAGCCTTTAAAATCAACAGTCTTGGCGTTATCGAAATGCCTGCACCAAAACCGCAAGTTGAAATTTACGTCCATGGCGTCGACATGGAAGGTATTCATTTGCGCGGTGGCAAAATTTCACGAGGTGGCATTCGTTGGTCAGATCGTCTGGATGATTTCAGAACGGAAATACTTGGTTTGATGCAAACCCAAATCAGCAAAAATGCGCTGATTATTCCCACCGGCGCTAAAGGTGGTTTTGTTGTGAAAAGGAATGGCGGTAATCTGGATTTTAAAGCCGCCGGCAAGAAAGCCTATCTTCAATTGATACGCGGTTTGCTGGATTTAACCGACAATTATCGCGACAACACAATCGTAAGCCCTGAAGGTATTGTTGTGCATGACGGACCTGATCCCTATCTGGTGGTTGCGGCGGATAAAGGTACTGCGCAGTTTTCAGATATTGCCAATGGCGTTGCCGCAGATTATCAATTTTGGCTGGGTGATGCCTTTGCCAGCGGTGGCTCGCGCGGTTACGACCATAAAGAATTGGGCATTACCGCAAGAGGTGCCTGGGAATGCGTGAAAAGGCATTTTCGTGAATTAGGCAAAGATATTCAAACAGAGCCGTTTACGGTGATTGGTATTGGTAGCATGGACGGCGATGTGTTTGGTAACGGCATGTTGTTATCGCCCTGCATCCGCTTGTTAGCGGCTGTCAGCGGTCAGCATATTTTTATCGACCCCAATCCGCTCGTATCTAATGCCGCGTTAAGGGAACGCAAACGTTTATTTGAGCTGCCGGGTTCGTCTTGGAATGATTACGACAGAAGCTTAATTTCCCTGGGTGGCGGGGTGTATTCACGCGCAGATAAAGACATTCCGGTATCTGCAGAATTAAGAAATTGGTTAGGTATCCGCTATAAATCCATTGATGGTGAATCCTTGATCCGGTTACTGCTGGCATCGCCGGTGGAATTGCTATGGCTGGGCGGCATTGGTACCTATGTCAAAGCCAGCACTGAAAAAACCGAAGAAGTCGGCGATCGAAGTAATGACAATGTGCGGGTCGATGCTTCTGGTCTGCGTGCGCAAGTGGTCGGGGAGGGGGCTAATTTGGGATTTACCCAAAAAGCCCGTATTGAATACAGCTTACGCGGCGGTCGTATCAATACCGATGCGGTGGATAATTCTGCGGGGGTTGATACTTCCGATCATGAAGTTAATTTAAAAATCTTGCTTACCTTGCTGCATAAGCAACAGGTGATTGACGACTATCAATCGGTGTTTATTGACATGACTGAGTCCGTTTGCCAGTTAGTGCTGGCAGATAATATCGCGCAGAGTCTTTGTTTATCGTTAGATCATCTTCGCAGCGCCGATAATTCGGGGATGTTTTTACAAGTGGCGGACTTCTTGGAAGCAACAGGATTTTTAGACAGAGCTATTGAATCCTTTGCCCAAACCAAAGAGATTTTATCCCGCTCAGAACAAGTTATCTCTCGTCCTGAGCTGGCGGTATTAATGGCTGCCAGCAAAATGTACCTGACCCAGCAAATACAAAATCATGTCACTTTGTTGCAGGATGAATGTTATGAACATTATTTACAGGCTTATTTTCCTGCCACGTTTGCTAAGACCTTTAAGCAACATCTCGCCAGTCATCCGCTAGCCAATGAAATTAAAGCCACAGGCATTAGTAATAAAATCATTAATCAGGCGGGATGTGGTTTTTTAAGCCAACTCAGCGAAAATGGCAGCGTGTTGGCTTATGTCGATTGTTATTTAGCATTTGATCAGGTTGTCGAAGCTGATCAGTTACGGCAGGCGATTGCTGATTTGGATAATATTGTCGCGGCAGATCTGCAATACCAGTTACTCCTGCAACTTGAACAAACCCTGATTGATTTGTGTTGCTGGGCGGTATCGCAAGATAGAGCTATTCGCCCCGAAGTAAAAACCATCAATAGTTATCGCGGTTATTTAAAAGAGTATGAAGTTTATATAAACAGCCAGTTGTCTGATGCTGCGCAAGAACAACTTAATGACTATCAACAGCTGCAGATTCCGGTGGCCTTAGCGCAAAAAATGGTCTTTATTGCCAACCTACAGAGCTTTCCATTTATGGTGTTATTGGTGACGGAAACACAGCAAAAATTGTCAACAATCGTGTCATTATTAAATGACGTTAGTCAAACGTTAGGCTTAAATGAAATCCAACAACAGTTAATCAAACTGACTCTGCGTGATAATTGGGAGCGAACTGTATCAGGTGATTTGCAAGCTGAGATACAACGCATTAGCGGCCAATTAGTTAACAAAATTCTGCTTAGTCAGGTTGCAAGCTGTGCCGAGTATGTTGAGTTAAAGATGGAAAAAAAGCCGATTGAGCAATACAGGCGCATGTATCAACAAATTCAAAAGACGCAGCCGTTGAGTTTATTAGCCTACGTTGCTTTAATAAAAACGATGGGCAATTTGCTTGATGTTAACGGGGTTAGTGCTCATCAAATGCGGGTTTAACGCAGGCTTGAGTACCTCGAAAAATGATGTATCAGATTTTTCGAGGTGTACAAGACAATAGAAAAGGCAGAGCTATTTTATTGCCAGCAACTCAATCAAGATTTGTTCGTAAATAGCTGACAAGATCTCCAAATCCTCCACGCCGACATTTTCATTCACTTTATGAATGCTTTCGTTCAACGGGCCGAGTTCGATCACTTGCGCGCCGGTTGGCGCGATAAAGCGTCCGTCTGAAGTACCGCCGCCGGTGTCGTCGATGGTTTCAAAGCCGGTCACTGTTTTGATAGCAACATGAGCGGCATCGATTAACGCGCCTTTTTCGGTCAAGAACGGATTACCGGATAAACGCCAGACAATATCGTAATTAAAGCCGTGTTTATCGAGAATGGCGTGGGTGCGTTGCTGAATGATTTCTTGGTTCAGTTCAGTACAAAAACGCAGGTTAAATTGTACTTCGACAGTGCCGGGGATGATGTTTTCAGCACCGGTGCCTGAATGGATATTGGAAACTTGCAGGCTGGTGGGTGGAAAAAATTGGTTGCCGTTGTCCCAAACTTCATCCGTCAGTTCTTTTAAAGCCGGAGCAAAACTGTGGATAGGATTGTTCGCAAGTTCCGGATAAGCGACGTGACCTTGGATGCCGTTAATGGTTAGCTTTGCGCACAACGAGCCGCGGCGGCCAACCCGTATTACGTCACCGATTTTTTTATCGCTGGAAGGCTCGCCCACTAGGCACCAGTCGATTTTTTCATTACGTTGTTCCAGCACTTCAACTACTTTCACCACGCCATTAGTCGCTATGCCTTCTTCATCGCTGGTCAGCATCAGGGCAATTGCGCCTTTATGATCAGGATGTTTAGCAATAAATCGCTCGACGGCAGTAATAAATGCCGCAATGCCGCCTTTCATATCGGCGGTGCCACGGCCATAAAGCTTGCCGTCGCGAATGGTGGGTTCGAACGGCGGTGATAACCACTTATCCAGCGGGCCGGTGGGCACCACGTCGGTATGACCAAGAAAGACGAACAACGGTTTTGCCGTGCCGCGTTTTAGCCAGATATTTTGCGTGTCGTTGAAATCCAGACGTTCTGCTTTGAAGTCCAGTGTACTTAACCGTTCTGCGAGCAAGTCTTGGCAGCCCGCATCCTCGGGTGTGACTGAGGCGCGGCGAATAAGCGCTTCAGCAAGTTTTAGTGTTTCACTCATAATTGTGTTGTGTTAGCTATCGACTTTTGCGGCACTTGCATCCGTCAGGTTGGCGGCATACTCATCCACCTTAAAGCCGATCAGCATCTTGTTGCTAGTGTCCAATATAGGACGTTTGATTAGGGTAGGGGTGGCCAACATCAGCGCGATGGCTTTATCGGCATTAAGATCGGCTTGTTGCTCGGCACTGAGTTGCCGCCAACTGGTGCTGCTGCGGTTAAGCAGGGTGTTCCAGCCGAGTTGGTCGGCAAACGTCTTAAGAAGTTCGGGACTTAGCCCATCGCTACGATAATCATGAAAGCGATAAGCTATGCCGTTGTCATCCAGCCATTTCCGAGCCTTTTTGACGGTGTCGCAGTTTTTAATGCCGTAAAGCGTGATCATGGATTTTATAGTTGGCTATCGAGTAATTCTTCAATAGGAGGAAGTTGTTTGTCTGCTTTACAGCGACCTTTGTAAAGATCAACAAACTCCATAAACGCTTGTTCAAGATCGTCGAGCATTTCTTCTTCGTTTTCACGTTCATCGGCAGGTACATCGTCAGAGTCTAAATACTCACGTTGCAACTCTACTTCACTGTTTAGGGCAAGTGTGGCGTAAATAAGGGCATTATTGGTTAGTTTTTCGCTCATGATGGTCTCGGATGGGTTGGGAAGTTAATTGGCCAATTGTTGTTGGGCTTGGTTTTGTAAAAAGGCAGTGACATCGTCATTGTTGACTTGATAATAAATATCTTCAACACTGACCTTAACATTTAATGACGCAAAAGTAATGGTATCGCCCAGATAGTAGTAAGAAGATTGCCAGTGGTTTTGCCTGCTGAACACCTCGATTTCGCTGAAGTTTTGTTCAATCAACACATATTCCTCCAGCGATGCTATTTGTTTATAGTTTGATAATTTATGGGTTTTATCGAAGCGGCGAGTGGTATCGGATAATACTTCTACGATGATTAGCGGCGATGTTTTGTAATAGTCGTTGGCGTTATCTTCCTGGCAAACGACCATGACATCCGGGTAGAAGAAGTTGTTCTCAACTTTAACTTTCATGTCCGACATAAAGGTTTTGCAAGGTTTGCCTTTAAGTTGACTCTTTAATTCGGAAAATAGATTCCCTGATAGCAAGTTGTGATTTTCACTGGCACCCGCCATTGCATAGACTTCGCCATCAATATACTCATGCTTGCTTTCGGCAAGCACTTCACCGCGCAAATACTCGTCTACGCTGATTTTGTTTTGGGCATATTTCAGGCTCATCTTTGTCTCCTGGCAAGTGCCGATCAATTAAAACAATCCGCTAATTTTGCCGTCATCATCAATATCGATGCGCTCAGCTGCCGGTACTTTGGGCAACCCAGGCATGGTCATCATATCGCCTGCAATGGCAACGATAAAGCCCGCACCATTAGCTAAACGCACATCACTAATCTCAATGGTGTGTCCGGAAGGTGCACCTTTAGTAGCTGGGTTAGTTGAGAATGACATTTGCGTTTTTGCCATACAAATCGGGAATTTGCCGTAATCCGCATCCCAGGTTTTGAGTTGTGCTTTAACTTTAGGGCTGGCGGTAATGGCAGCTGCACCGTAAAGTTTGGTGGCGATGGCTTCGATTTTGTCCCACAGCGGTAGATTTTCATCGTAGACATAACTAAAACCGGGTTCGCGATTATCGACGATGTCGGTAATGGCAACAGCTAAAGCTTCAGCACCTTTGCCGCCTTCAGCCCAATGTTTGGACACCACGCATTTGGCGCCCATGGCATCGCATTTTGCCTGTAGCAATGCAATTTCGGCGTCGGTATCAAAGGTAAAGTGATTGATACACACTACGCAGGGCAGGCCGTATTGGTTGTTGATATTACTCAGGTGGCGCTCAAGGTTTTCGAAACCTTTTTCCAGCGCGACAAGATTTTCTTGATTGAGCTCTTCTTTGGCAACGCCGCCGTGGAATTTCAGTGCTCGGACCGTTGCGACCAGCACTACGGCTGAAGGCTTCAGGCCGGACATGCGGCATTTAATGTCGATGAATTTCTCAGCGCCCAAATCAGCCCCAAAACCGGCTTCGGTCACCACGTAATCGGCCAGTTTTAATGCGGTTTGGGTGGCGGTTACGGTGTTACAGCCGTGGGCAATATTGGCAAACGGGCCGCCATGAATGATGGCGATGTTGTTTTCCAGCGTTTGTACCAGATTGGGTTTAATCGCATCTTTTAATAATGCCGCCATCGCGCCTTGGGCATTCAGGTCGCTGGCATAGACCGGTGTGACTTTGTCGGATTTATAACCGATGACAATGCGGCCCAGGCGTTCTTTAAGGTCAGCACGGCTGGTCGCTAAACACAAAATCGCCATCACTTCTGAGGCCACGACGATGTCGTAGCCGTCTTCACGCAAATAGCCGTTCGCCGGTCCGCCCATACCCACCACGATATTGCGCAGCGCGCGGTCGTTCATATCTACGACGCGTTTCCATTGAATGCGACGCGGGTCGATGTCCAAGGCATTGCCATGATTGATGTGATTGTCGATGAGCGCCGACAACAGGTTGTGCGCCACACCAATTGCGTGAAAATCGCCGGTAAAATGCAGGTTGATGTCTTCCATCGGCACCACTTGCGAATAGCCGCCGCCTGCCGCACCGCCTTTAACACCAAAGCAAGGGCCTAATGAAGGCTCACGCAGGCACATGATGGTCTTTTTACCGATACGATTTAAGGCATCCCCAAGCCCGACTGTCGTAGTGGTCTTGCCTTCGCCCGCAGGCGTCGGGCTGATCGCCGTCACCAGAATCAGCTTGCCGTCTTTTTTATCGGTCAGACTGTTGACGTATTCCAGTGATAATTTGGCTTTGTAATGACCGTAAGGATCCAGATGCTCGGCATCAATACCGAATTGTTCCTTAACCAGCCCGATAATGGGCTTCATGTGGGCTTGTTGGGCAATTTCTATGTCTGACATGGTTTAATTTTAAGAAGTTGATGTTTAGTATTTTGAAAATATTTGTGTTCAAAAGTTAGTTACGTCCTAACAAATGTCCATCTAATTCACGGTAAGCCGGAAACGCTGAGTCAAAACTGATTAAGCGGGCATTATGAGAAAGCGCTGTCGCTATAATAATTCTATCTTGTGGATCTTTATGATGTTCTGGCAACTTGACTGCCTGAATGCCTATTTGCGCTGTTACCGGTAAAATCTGAATATCAGTGTTGTATTCTATTTTATTAAACCAATCGTCAAACGACATATTTAGATCGATTCGTCCGTGATGTACCAGCCACGCCATCTCGAAACATGATATGGCGGACACACTTACATCGTCCGCCTCTTCGATTAACGCAATGACTTCCGGCGATAATTTGTCTGGTATTTGATTAATCCACCAGTGCCAGATATGTGTATCCAGCAGAATCACTCACATCCCCCAGTCTGAGGCTGACACGGAGGACATAACATCTCCTAGCTCTCTTACTTGTCCCGCGAATTCGGGAGGAGGCGAGCGGCGCTTTTTAGCTGTTTTGGGTTCAACCTCATTTTGGGTATCATCAATAGTCATCACTAAGATCTCTACCCGCTGGTGTGCAAATGATTCGGGTAGATCAATCACAAGATGGGGAGAGTCCAGTGTTTGAAAAGTGCGCTGAATTTGCATGTTTGTTTTACCTAAATAAAATATTTTTCAGAAGCCTCGTAGGTCGGGCATTCTGTTTATGCCCGACATCACCATGTTTCAATATAGCGGCAGCCAAAATGTCGTGCAACGAAAAGCAGTCGCCTAAAGCGCCTACTTTTGGTGCCCGACCTCGACCTACACATTAACTATAAACCGGAAACCGCTTACAAAGCGCACTTACCTTCTCGCGCACTTCAGCAATTACATTTTCATCTTCCAGATTTTCCATTACATCACACATCCAATTGGCCACATCAGTCACTTCGGCTTCTTTGAAACCGCGGGTAGTGGGCGCTGGCGTGCCGACGCGAATGCCGCTGGTGACGAAAGGCGATTGCGGGTCGTTGGGGACGGCGTTTTTGTTGACGGTGATGTGGGCTTTGCTTAAAGCAGCATCGGCGGCTTTGCCGGTAATGCCTTTGGCGATTAACGATACCAGCATCAGGTGGTCGTCGGTACCGCCGGACACGACATCAAAGCCGCGCGCAATGAATACCTTGGCCATGGCTCTGGCATTGTCGATCACTTGTTGTTGATAAACGCGGAATTCAGGTTGCATGGCTTCTTTGAAGGCTACGGCTTTAGCGGCGATGACATGCATCAACGGGCCGCCTTGGATGCCCGGAAAAATGTTGGAATCGATTTTCTTTTCCAGATCCGGGTTGCTTTTGCACAAAATCAGGCCGCCGCGCGGGCCGCGTAAAGATTTGTGTGTGGTACTGGTGACTGCGTCGGCAAACGGTACCGGGTTGGGGTACAGTCCGGCGGCGACTAAACCGGCAACGTGTGCCATGTCGACGACAAAATAAGCGCCTACTTTATCGGCGATGTCCCTGAAACGTTTCCAGTCCCAAACGCGCGAGTACGCGGAAAATCCGGCGATGAGAATTTTAGGTTTGTGCTCCAGCGCCAAGGCTTCAACTTGATCATAATCAATTTCGCCGGTTTCTGGATGCAAGCCATATTGGACTGCTTTATAGATTTTGCCGGAGAAGTTGGGTTTGGCGCCGTGGGTTAAGTGGCCGCCATCAGCCAGACTTAGGCCTAAAATGGTGTCGCCGGGTTGAATCATCGCCATGAATACCGCCATGTTGGCTTGTGAACCGGAATGCGGTTGCACGTTGGCATAATCAGCGCCGAATAAGGCTTTGGCGCGATCGATAGCAAGTTGTTCGACTTTATCGACATGCTCGCAGCCACCGTAGTAACGTTTGCCGGGGTAACCCTCCGCGTATTTATTGGTTAATTGCGTGCCTTGCGCTTCCATCACTCGCGGGCTGGCGTAGTTTTCAGAGGCGATTAATTCGATATGGTCTTCCTGACGTTGGTGCTCTGCCTCAATGGCGGCACTCAATTCATCGTCAAAGCCTTTGATGGTCATAGATTTTTTGAACATGTTAAATCTCCTTAGGGACTAATTTTTATTGTTAATTGGTTGGATGAATAAGCAGGATTTGCAGATCGGCAACATTGGTGCCAGTCGCTTCGGTAATCAGTAAATCTCCGGAGCTTTGCAATGCGGCATAAGAATCGTTGTTTTCCAGCATTGCGGTAGGGTCAACCCCTGCATCAGTCATTCGTTTTAAGGTGTTGGGGTCAACAATTGCACCCGCAGCATCGGTGGGGCCATCACGGCCATCGGTCCCGGCACTTAAAAATGTCCAATTGCCGGTTAAGCTTTGTTTTTTAGCGGCAATGGCAAATGCCAAGGCCATTTCTTGGTTACGACCGCCTTTGCCATCACCTTTGATTGTTACCGTGGTTTCGCCGCCAGCGACCAGTGCGGTTGCTTCAGTAATGCCTTGTGCGATTAAGGCTTTGGCGTGGATCACCCATTTTTCTGCTTCGTCTCTGGCTTCGCCGCAGAGATGGTCACTATAAAGATTGGCTTGATAGCCTAAGTCTTGGGCGGCTTGAAGTGTGGCATTGACACTGATGGTGTTGCTGCCAATGAGCGTATGGTCGGTTTGCTTGAAGACACCATCACCGGGCTTTGGCGTTTCTGCAAGCAAACCCAGTTGGCCGTTTTGCAGAAGCTTTTTAACATTCGCAGGCGTTTGTTCCCAGACGCCGCGAGAAGTGAGTACGTCTATCGCGTCACTATAGGTTGTCGGATCCGGTACGGTCGGGCCGCTGGCAATCGCGCTTAAGTCGTCGCCCAGTACGTCAGATAAAATCAGCGCATGTAGATCGGCAGGCGCTGCCAATTTGGCCATGCCGCCGCCTTTAAGTTGCGATAAATGTTTGCGCACACAGTTGATCTGATTGATGCTTGCCCCGCAAGCCAAAAGCAAATTGGTGGTGGCTATTTTTTCTTCCAGCGTGATGGCGTCGACAGGGTAGGGGATGAGCGCAGAACCGCCGCCGCTAATCAATACCAGTACTAATTCACCTTGTTTCGCGTTACGTAATATGGAAGCGCATTGTTGCGCGGCCTGGAAACCCGATTGATCGGGCAACGGGTGGCCGGCACCAATGACTTCGGCATGGTTGATCGATGTAACGTTTTCGTAGTTGGTGACAACAATTGCTTTATCTGCCAATAGATGTTTAGGAATAATGTCCAGCGCAGCTTTGGTCATCGCGCCAGCGGCTTTGCCGAAAGCAAGCACATGAATTTTTGACCATTGGGTCGTGCGTTTGTTCGACTCTGTATCTGAAAAATGCGTGGTAATTTCCAGCTTATTGTTAACAAAAAATAAGCATTTTTTAACTGCTAAATAAGGATCGGCAGCCGCTACACCAGACCGAAAAATATCGGCGGCGTGAGCTCTTAAAATTTGCAGATCGTGATTCATTGTGAATTTTGTTATGCCATTTCTTTTGCTAAGGCAAAAATGTTTTCGGCATCAAGTACTTGTTTATTATCTTCAAACAATTTGGCGATACAGGCGCGGTGTAAAGCCAATTTTAAAGTGCCAAAGCCAATGGCGCCCCAAATAATTTTGCCATGGCGATCGGTGCCTTTATCCATCATATCAATACCACCAATACCTAAGGGAGGCGTCGCATTTGCGTCGGCCATCATTTCAATGGTCGGATTATTTTGCCATTGTTCTGTAGTCAGCAACTCAACACCGGCGGCTCCGGTAGCCAGTACGATATTGGCGCCTTTAATAGCGGCTTCCCGGCCATTGCTGTCAGCGGCTTCTATCGGTGTCAGGTCAACATTAAAGCGTGCTTTCATGTCCTGGCACGCTTGAGCTGCGCGCGCCAACGTGCGTGAAGTCAATGCAACCGTTGCACCTTCTTGAGCCAGCATAACTGCCGCGCGTTGACCTACCGGACCGGTACCCGCCAAGACCACGGCTTTTTTACCCGCCAAGGTGCCGCTGCTGGCTAACTTAGCAACAGCCGCTGCCGCTGTTGTGTTGCTGCCATTGCTATCGAGCATCACAGAGACTTGAAAACCAGGGAAAAAGTGTCTTTGCACGGCAATAAATAATTGCTGGCCGGCGGCCATGTCGCTACCGCCAACAAAAATGGCAGTATTTTTTTTATCTTTGGGGGCGCGAGTAAAAATAGCACCTTCAACCAGCGCAGTGATGTTTTCTGGAGTTAATCCTCCATGCCCAATGACATGATCGGCACCACCATCGTATGCGACAACGGTATCGAAAACGGAAGGGTGACTGTCTGTGTCAAATTGGAACAGCAATTTTTTCATTAGCTTACTCGGTAACCTATCTGGGAGTGGATGTTACGGGTCAATTAAGGCGCACGATTATACGCGATAAACTTAAGACTGCCGCTCTTTAGCAACGGGCCGAGTCGAGTTATCTAATTAGTAGGTTGCAAGCTTGCATGTCAAGCGCTGTTTTCGTTACCATTCACGCAGTTTACAGTACATGCATGTGTACTTAGCTCTATTTGGGGTATTGGTAATTACTTGGGCAGAGAGTATTGGCTTACCTGCACGCGCGCTCGACCAAGCTCAAGAAAAAATTCAATTGAAGGAAAACAGATGAAAAACCCCGTTCATATTGCTGTGACTGGTGCCGCTGGGCAAATAAGCTATTCGCTGTTATTCCGTCTGGCTGCCGGATCATTACTCGGACCAGAACAACCTATCATCTTGCATTTGCTGGAAATCACACCGGCATTACCCGCCCTTCAGAGTGTGGTCATGGAGCTTAAAGATTGCGCCTATCCACTCTTATATGATGTTGAAGTGACCGACAATCCTAATATTGCTTTCAAAGATGCCGACTATGCTTTTTTACTAGGTGCACGTCCTCGAGGCCCAGGCATGGAACGCCGAGATTTATTGGAAGTCAACGCAGCCATTTTTGCCGTCCAAGGCAAAGCCATTAATGCAGTCGCTAAACGCACGGTTAAGGTGTTAGTCACCGGCAACCCCGCCAATACCAACGCCTTGATTGCGTTAAAAAACGCACCGGATCTTAAGCCGGAAAATTTTTCGGCAATGACCCGTCTTGACCATAACCGGGCATTGAGCCAGTTAGCCGAAAAATGCGCCGTATTACCGGCGGCAGTTAAAAAAGTAACCATCTGGGGTAATCATTCCCCGACTGAATATCCTGATATTCATCATGCCACTGTTAATGGGCAAGCTGCGCTGTCTCTGGTTGATTACCAATGGTACGTCAATGAATTTATTCCTACTGTTCAGCAACGCGGCACAGCAATAATCAATGTTCGTGGACAATCCAGCGCCGCTTCTGCAGCCAATGCCGCTATTGGGCAAATGAGAAATTGGGTATTAGGCACCGAGCCCGATGACTGGGTTAGCATGGCCATTTTATCTGAGGGCAGTTACGGTATTGAGCCGGGACTGATATTTTCTTTTCCAGTGACTGTCGTTGATGGCCGAGCCAGCATCGTTCAAGATTTACCTATCAACGAATTCAGCCAACAAAGACTACAAATTACCGAAGCTGAACTCAAAGACGAGCGCGATGCAGTCAGGCATTTGTTTTAGCCGATTGTTTCTATCTCGTATCAATTATCAGTATTACGGTCATTTATTTAGGATTTCCAATTGCAGCATTTAATTTTTATTTTCATGATTCTTGTGCTGAGCGCTTGTTCACGCACCCCGGAATACAAAGCGCCGGAAGGCGAAGCAGGCGGTTGTGGCAGCTTGTATTATCGCTACGACATAGCGCATCTCACACTGCTCAAGTTGGACTTGGGAGATCGGGCACTACAAGCTAACCAAACAAGCCTGGAACTTAATGTTCCCGAAGATAAGGTCGATGCTGAATTACTGGTATTTGCCAAAGCAAGTCCCGATTATTTTTGCCATGGCCAAACGCCACAGCAACCGCCAAAATCTGTATGGAAACTTCTTAGCGGCAAAATTACCCTTAAAACTTCCGGAGCCCGTGCAACTCCTGCTTCCTGCAACACCTCGGTGATACTAGAAGACGGTCAGTTTGGGATGGAGTTTGAAGGCCAAATGCTGAAGTTCAACATTGAGAGCGTCAGCATCGATCGAGTTGTTGAGGGGGCTAAGTAGAGGAGGCTCGCGTATGGCCTCATTTAGTGTCAGTCGAGGGCAAGCAGTTTTGCTCACCCTCGCGATAACAGTTAAAGTGGTCGGCCTAAGCGTTTTTCAACTGCTTTCTTTTCCCAGTCCGCACCAAGGAATGGAAGTAAATCAAATACTGCTGCAGCATGGGACAATATTCCGATTCCCCATCCTAATGCCGGCCAAATAAACCAAATTTTATGCGGTGTTTGAATGAGATTAAATACCGCTAACGTACTGATGACAACCACGTATTGCATGAGATGAAAGTAAAATTGCTTAAGTTTACGTACATGTTCAAATGCAAAAATTTCTTCAGTACTGGTTCCTTGTTTAGAGGGTGAATTCATGTCTGACTCCGGTTGAATAATAGAAAAATCGATCTCAAAGACCGCTGCCAGTGATTTCAGGGATTCCGTGCTGGCCGGTTGCCCTCGTTCAATTCTCTGAATAGTCCGGACGCTGATACCGCTTAACTCAGCTAATTGTTGTTGCGACCAACCGTGTTGTAATCTTAATTTTTGTATCAGCATAAAAGCTCCTGTTATCACCAGATTTGAGTTTATCGTTGCGATGGATTTTTAGTGACGACATTCCCATGACAGTCACACGACAAAAGCGCGCCACTCCATGAGTAATATGAATTTCCTCGTAATGATGAGTTTCGAATCAACGCCCTCAAACGTTGTGCGTACCCTACAGTACTTACTGAGCTGTCAAACAGGATTAAATTTGTCATTCGTAGGGTATGCACCGCATACCAAAATCCTATGGATGTGCATTACCGCGTTCAACAGTTAGCAAAGGCCAACGTTCAAGCCATTTTTTATCCTTCAGCCGCGCGTCGAACAATCTTTGCTTTTCTCCTAGAAAAGATGGTGTAGGTCTGACGACAGCCTCAAAAAGATCATTCAATCCGAACGGAGCTGTGATTTCCAAGTCACCGTTACAGTTGATTCTAACCGCCGTCGCCGTAGCAGTTTCCGGCCAAAAGCGCATGGCATCGCTAGCAGATAGGTAGGGTAGATCACCATTACCGGAATGCATTCGACTTTGATTTTTTACCGACCATTCTATTGAGCCATCCAGCTGTTTTAAGCGGTCTTCCAGTTGCAAGTCGACAGTCTTTTCGTTTTTTGCCGAGTCAAACCAAATCACATCAATGTCACCGGACGGATGTGATGGCGGCCGCCCATGAAGAAAATCCCATACCACGTTCCTAACAAAGCCTGCTGCAATCCAGCAGTCAGGTAAATCCAAGGAACTCACAAGCGACAAGATTCGTTGTCTCTCTTTATCTTCAAGCAAAAGAGCTTTGAGATTTTCAAAATGATTCATTTTTTATTCCCCAGTGTTTTCTCAAAACAATAAAACGGCTGCTCTCGCCTGGGGAAAAACACTTGTCCGGCCAATTGATAATTACGACTTTGATAAAGCGTTAGCGCAGACTGGTTGTCCGAGTAAGCATCCAGCCTCACACCTGAACAGGCTTGCTCAAGAGCCGATTGTTCGGCGAAGTCCATCAGGGCTGTTGCAATACCTTGCCGATGCAGGCGCGGATCGACACATAGCCTATGCACAATCATCATCTTGCCCTGGCTCTGCCAGCTGACGCCCTGATATTCATCGGGTTGTTCAAAATCCAACGCAACAGTTCCTACTACGTTGTTTTCCCGGACAGCTACAAACAAGGTTTGTGATCGAATATCCGCTCCAAACACCTCAGTATTCGGATAGATGACATCCCACTGCATGATATTTTCCAATCGCAGCTGCAGGCGGCATGCATCGGCCAGTGCAAGAATCTGCGGTAAATCATTCCAGCTACCTTTACGAACTTCCAAGGTCATTTCAGTTATTCGCAGGGTTCTTCCTGCCGCTCAATGATGCGGTAGCCACGTTTTTTCAGCCCTAGTCCGATTATTCCCCAGATGAGGACTACAAAAATTGACACCGGACTTTATACCAAATAACTGTGGGCAACAATCAATGCACCACATCAAACACATACTTTACCTGTGTATCATTCAAGATCAGCTGCTTTGGCTGTTTTTGCACCCTGAACTGATAATCATCGAACGGTCCCCAAGGCGCGCTGATAAGCGATAACAATTTTTCGCCATTTTGTTCTTTGATTGAGCCAATGTCGCTAGTCCAAATTGGGGTGATTAATTGATAGCCGTTGGCAGACCTTTTAATCGTTACCGGCCCTAAATCAGCATTTTCGTAGCGGCCTACATACTCGGCAAGCCAACGGGTAGCTTTGGGTTTGATGCTAACTCGCGCACGCCGGGCAGCAAACAAGGCTTTATTACGTTTGGCGCCGAATTCAAGCATCTGGTTTGATTTGGGTTTTGCGCCTAACAATACTTCCAGCAATTTTTGTTTTAAGTAGGTTCTAAATTCATTGGCACTGCCGCTATTCGTCAGCACCACCATGCCGGTATTATGATTGGGGAGAAAAAACATATCCGAGGTAAAGCCATATAGATTGCCGCCATGCCCGATGAGGGTGACGCCTTTATTATTTTCGATGAACAAGCCGAGTCCATAGTTGGCAGCATCTCCTATGCTAACTCCGGGCGTTCTCCTTTTTTCAATTTGCTCAGCAGAGAACAGCACATTGCCGTTTGCATCTTTACCGTTGAGCAGTTCCATCATCATATACTTGGCGATGTCATCAACCGTCGACCAGGTAGACCCGGCAGGCGCGACTGGATAGACAAAATCGTCTAAGGTTTGGGGGATGCGCGTCATTTTGCCGTCGTATCCTCTTGCATGCGGTGAAGCCAACCTAGCCTGATCGTCGGCAGTGGGCTTGACCCGGGTCGATGACATGCCTAAAGGTGTAAACACCAGGTTAGACATCGCATTTTCGTATTTGGTAAACAAGTCTGTGCCTTTACCATAGACATTTGCGCCCGCAAAACCACCGACTGCGACCAGAGTGTTGGAATATTGAAAGGTTTCGCCAAAACCGGTAGTGGGTAACAGGGTGTTAAGCTGTTTCACGACATCATCGGCTGTTTTAATCTTAGAGCCAACGTCGAGCTCCATAATCCCGTCTTGGCATGCCGGTACAGGCGCACGCCACATGTTTGATCAGGAATTTTGGGGTAATAGCTTTATCCGCCAGCGCAAATGCCGGTAATGCCTGATTAATTGGGGTATCCCAGCTCAATTTTCCCTGTTCAACCAATTTGGACAACATCAATGTCATCAGCGGTTTGGACATTGACGCTATCATGAACATTGTGTCCGAAGTTATGGGTTCTTTTTCGCCAAGTGTTTTCACGCCGATGGCATTGCGATAGACAATCTTGCCATCTTGGACAATAGCCACCGCAGTTCCCGTCACGTCGAGCGCGGCAGTGGCCTTAGCTATAAAACGATCCATTTCCAAGACATCGGATGAAGAGAAGGTTTTAATCTGATGCTGACTAATGTCTTCTTTTTTAAAGTTTTCAGGTCGCCAAGTACTATCCACTAACCAAAATTGCGCCGCGCGCTTATCTAAGCCTCCTTTTGAACCATCAAGCAATATTAGGTAGGCAATACCTTTAAAGACCCGAAGCCTAGAAAAAACCATACGATTTTGTTTGACCGGCGTTTCATAATTCAGTTTGTAATCGTAATCCCAATCATCTTCCGGTACCTCAGAATCATTCTGTGTCAATTTAAAGTTGAAATGCTTGTTGACCGCTTGCCAGGTACTCAACGCGATTTGCTCAGCTTTGCCTGTAAACGGCTTTTTCACGAGATAAACGTTGAGGTCGCCCTCCGGCGAAGTTAACTTTTGTGCCGCAGCATCAAAACGCCAGCCTGCCGGAATGGTGACATGCGAGTTATCGCTAAGCGTAATGGGGGTGTCTTTTTCGTAAGTGGTCTGGGCGGCTGACAGCCACTGCGGGAAAGATAAAAATAGGATGATTACAGTCTTTTTTAGCATTGTGGTTCCTATATTGAGCGTGTAACAAACAATAAGATCAGCATATAGCCTGACTGGACTACTCATTTTCCGGAATCAGCAAGGCCATCGACAGATGGTTTTCATAGTTGCCGTTAATTTTGACAGCCTTGATATGTCGGCCTTCTTGGAAAAAGCCAAAATTTTTATAAAGCTGAATGGCGATCTCATTTTGCTCACGAACCGTCAACACTACCCGGCTTAAGCCGCGCTCTTTAGCCGCTTGCAATGCGGTGCTGAGAAGGCGTTTGCCAATGCCTTGGCCTCGGTACTCGCGGATAATACCCAAACCAAGCACGCCGGAATGCACGGATACCGGCCTGTGCATTGATGCAATATCGCACCAGCCGATAACTTTGTCGCCATCCAGGGCAATAAAGTGCGGCCAGTTTTCGGCAATATTTTGTTCGACGTAAGCCACGGTTACCTCTCGAGGCGGGGCTTGAGTAAACGCCAAATAACGTAACTCTCTGGCAACACTGTCTAGCGCCTGGGCAAAGCTGTCGATATGCTGCGAACTGATTTTTATTATTGGATAGCTCATTGGTAATGTGTATTGGTCTAATAATTTTGCACCCGCCTCATTCAGGCGACATCTGCAGGCAGAGCGGCTTGGCTTGCTCGGCGTTGCAGATGCCTAAATCATAAGCTTTACAGACTATGGCACAATGTGGAACTGGAGAAGATCATTGAGTGTGGTACTCGCGCTATTTTCGCTTTTACCCTGGTCTACACCCGGAATATTTACATAATCCGTCCATTTGATTTCCCCGCCTATTTGCTCGGAGTTCGGTACCTGATTAAGATCCCAGCCTCCGCCCAAGGCTGTTATCAGCTGAACTGAGGCGGCTAGACGCGAACCTTGCAGTTGCACTGAACTTACCCTGTTCGTCAGCGCAACGGTCTGTGCCGTCATCACATTTATAAAGCTGACAGTACCTGCTTTATACTGATTAATAGTCAGTGCCAACGCCTGATTGGCAGATGCCACGGCTTTATTGCGAACCTCCGCCTCTTCTTCCAAAATTCGTAATGCTGACAGGTTGTCTTCTACTTGCTGGAAGGCTGTTAACACTGTTTGCCGGTAATTGGCGACGCTGGCATCGAAGGCATCTATTCTCTGTTTGTACTGAGCGTTTTTCGCGCCGCCATCAAAGATGACCAGTGCGGCCGAGGCCGGGCCCAAGGTCCAATAATTACGCGCCGAGGTATAAAGGGTTTCCAGCAAACCACTTTGAAAACCCTCACTGGCATTTAGGTTTACGGTTGGAAAGTAAGCGGCTTTGGCTACGCCGATAGAGGCATTGGCGGCGGCGGCTTGTCGTTCGGCTACGGCAATGTCCGGGCGTCTTTCCAACAATTCAGAAGGCATAGTGAGTGGAATAGCAGGCAATTTCGTGGTTAGTTCGGAAGAGGGCAAGGTTAATTGCCCAGGCGCTTTACCAATCAACACGGCAATCGCATGCTCGAAATTAGCTCGTTGTACACCAAGATTAATGGACAGGGCACGGGTTGATTCAAGTTGGGTTTCGGCCTGTACCACATCGCTTTTAGCGACAATGCCGGCAGCGTAGCGGTTTTGGGTGATTTCCAGGGTTCTTTTGTAAGCGGCAACTGTTTCATCCAGTAACTTCTTTTGCTCGTCCAATATTTTCAGCTGGAAATAATTCAATGCCAGTGTCGACTGACTGGACAGGATTAACGCCTGCATAGTGGCGGCACTGGCTTGCGCGTTATCGACGTTGGCTTCTATCTGTCGGCGGACGCCACCCCACAAATCCAACTGCCAGTTCGCGGACGCCGAGTTAGTAAAGGTATTTCTGACTCCGCCAACCGGGGCGCTGATGCCGCCACTGGGAGCGACAAACCGTTGCGCTGAACCGTTAAGCGTGGCAGAAGGCAATAATGCTGCTTCTGCCGTTAGCACCAAATGCTCGGCCTGCCTGAACTGGGCTTCAGCCTGGATTATCGACTGGTTGGCAGATGCAACTTGCTCCTCCAACTCATTAAGCTTGGCATCGTTGAAAATTTCCCACCATTTACCCGACAAGACATTGTCGCGGGGTTGGGCTTGTTTCCAGCCTTTGACTTCCTTAAATTCAGTAGGAACCGTGGCTTCTGGGCGAACATAATCTGGACCCACCATGCAACCGGCTAGTTGTGTAGTAAGTAGTGAATAAATCAAGGGTTTGGCAATGCGAAAACTCATAAAATCTCGGCAGTTCTAAGCGGGTTTTACTGCTTTGGAAGCAGTACGGTTAAAGAAACGGCCATGAAACCATAGCCGGAAACGATCCAGGTAAAGATAAACTACTGGCGTGGTGTACAACGTCAGTAGCTGACTGAAAATAAGGCCGCCGACAATGGCAATGCCGAGCGGATGACGTAATTCTGCGCCGTAGCCTGTGCCTAACGCTAATGGCAATGCGCCGAACAACGCTGCCAGCGAGGTCATCATAATCGGCCGGAACCGTTGCACGCAGGCTTGATAAATCGCCTCGCGTGAATCCAGCCCCTGCTCGCGTTCAGCTTGCAGGGCAAAGTCGATCATCATGATGGCATTTTTTTTAACAATGCCGATCAGCAGGATGACACCGATCATCGCAATGATGGTGAATTCGGTGTCACAAACCATCAAGGCCAGCAACGCGCCTACCCCGGCAGAGGGCAGGGTAGATAAAATGGTCAGCGGGTGAATATAGCTTTCATAAAGTATGCCCAGCACAACATAGATGCTCAGCAAGGCGGCCAATATCAACAAAGGCTGGTTGCGCAGCGATTCTTGAAAAGCTTTGGCCGAGCCTTCAAAACTGCCATGAATCGAAATAGGCACGCCGTTATCGCGCATGGCATTTTCGATTAAGCGGGTTGCCTCGGATAAGGAAATACCGGGTTTGAGGTTAAACGATATAGTGGTTGCGGCAAATTGACCTTGATGGTTAACGCTTAGCGGTGTGTTAGTCGGTCCAAAGCTGGCTACTGCCGACAACGGTATTTGCCGGGCTTCAGCTTGTTCGCCGGTTGGCAGACGTTTGGCCGGCACATTGATGTAGACTTGTTTCAAGGCTTCGGGACTTTGCCAATATTCAGGCGCCAGCCCCATCACTACGCGATATTGATTGAGCGGGTTATAGATGACCGACACTTGCCGCTGACTAAAGGCATTATTGAGCGTGGTATCAATCATCGCTTGGGTGATGCCATAGCGTGAGGCCAACTCCCGGTCAACAACCAAGCCAATTTGTTCGCCTTTATCTTGTTGGTTGCTGTTGACGTCAGCCAATTCAGGCAATTTGGACAAGGCGGCAACCACTTTGGGCGTCCAGTCCCTAAGTAAATCAAGGTCGTCAGATTGCAGCGCATAGTCGAAAGAGCCGTTAGACGGGCGACCACCAATACGCAGCTCTTGCGCAGGGAACATGAACAGGTTGGCACCGGGAATCCGGTTAAGTTTATTGCGTAAGCGATCCATTACTTCATCGATGGAGCCGCGCTCATTATGCGGCTTAAGATTGACGAAGACGTTGGAGTTAGTGCTGCTGGCAAAGGCAACGACGGTACTGACCGCTGGGTCGTTTTGCACAATATCGGTAAACTCAAACAGTTTTTTCTGCAGCGCCCCAAACGAAGTGTTTTGATCGGTTTGTATCCCGCCGAGTAAACGTCCGCCGTCCTGGCTAGGGAAGAAGCCTTTATCAATGATCGTATACAAATAAATGTTAAGACCGATGGTGCTCAGCAATATCAGCAGCATGATACGGCTATGACGCAATGCCCAATCTAGCGAGCGTTCGTAATACCCTTGTATGCGATCGAATGCCCGGCCAATGCCCAAATATAACTTGCCGTGCTTAGGCGTTTCCTTACCCAGCCAGCGTGCGCACAGCATCGGGGTAACGGTGAGCGAAACTAATAGCGACACTATCACTGCCGCTGACAGCGTTACCGCAAATTCCCTAAACAAGCGGCCGACAACCCCGCCCATCAGTAAAATCGGTAGAAACACGGCAACCAGCGACACGCTCATCGCCAATACCGTAAAGCCGACTTCCTTGGCTCCCAATAATGCGGCTTTAAACGGCGGTACGCCTTTTTCAATATGGCGGCTGGTGTTTTCCAGCACCACGATGGCATCGTCAACAACAAAGCCTGTGGAGATGGTCAAAGCCATCAAAGACAGGTTGTTTAAGCTATAACCACACAAATAAATGACTGCGCAGGCGCCAAGCAGAGATACCGGCACGACGATAATCGGTACCAGTGTCGAACGAATATTACGCAAAAACAGCAACACCACCAGCATCACCAAACCGATGGCTATAAATAAACTATGTTCGACTTCATTGATTGAAGCCCTTATGCTTAATGATCGATCAACCGCTACTGACAAGTCGATGGTATTGGGAATCGTTGCGCGTAATTGCGGCAACATGGCTTTAACCTGATCGACGGTTTGCATGACGTTGGCAATCGGCTGTTTTCTGAGAATCAGCAATACCGAGGGTTTACCGTTCTTGAGTCCGGTGTTAAACAGATCTTCTACAGAGTCGCTGACTTGACCAAGATCAGCGATTCGCACTGGCGCCCCGTTACGGTAATTAACAATCAGCGGTAAGTAATCCTCGGCTTTACGGGCTTGATCATTGGCCTGAATTTGCCAGCGTTGATTGCCGTTTTCGATGATGCCTTTAGGCTGATTAGTGTTGGTTTGGGTGATGGTATTTCGCACATCTTCCAAACCAATACCGTATTTACTCAAAGCGTTGGGATTCAATTCAACCCTTACCGCCGGTAGAGCTGCACCGCCAATCTGCACCTGGCCGATGCCGGGAATTTGGGAGATTTTCTGCGCCAAAATGGTTGACGCCACATCGTACATTTGCCCCCGGCTGAGCGTGTCAGAGGTCAGCGCCAGGATTAGAATCGGCGAATCGGCAGGATTATCCCGCCGGTAACTCGGACGATTAGGCATGCCGGTCGGTAACATGCTTGAAGCCGCATTGATAGCCGCCTGAACGTCGCGAGCAGCGCCGTTAATATCGCGATCCAAATCAAATTGCAGGGTAATACGCGTCGATCCCATCGAGCTTCCCGACGTCATTTCCGTTACCCCGGCAATACGACCTAATGCCCGTTCCAGCGGCGTTGCCACCGTGGCGGCCATCGTCTCAGCGCTGGCTCCCGGTATTTGCGCTTGTACCGTAATGGTCGGAAAATCCACTTGGGGCAATGAACCGACCGGCAAATTTAAAAAAGCCAATGTACCTAGCAAAGCAATCGCAATCGTCAGCAGCGTGGTGGCGACCGGGCGGTTAATAAATAATGCCGACAAATTCATCTTAGAGTCCTAATGACTCAGCCGGCTTCGCTAGCCGCGAAGCACTGCGGTTTACGAATCGCGCATGAAACCACAGCCGGAAACGATCCAGATACAGATAAACGACCGGGGTGGTAAATAACGTTAAGGCTTGACTAAAAATCAACCCGCCGACGATGGAAATCCCCAGTGGTTGGCGTAATTCCGCGCCGTAACCGGTACCGATTGCCAGCGGCAGAGCGCCAAACAGCGCCGCGAATGTGGTCATCATGATGGGCCTAAAACGCATCACACAGGCCTGGAATATCGCCTCGCGGGAATCTAATCCTTGCTCGCGTTCGGCCCATAACGCAAAGTCGACCATCATAATCGCGTTCTTTTTAACGACCCCGATCAATAAAATCACGCCGATTAACGCAATCAGGCTGAATTCGGTGCCGCACGCCATTAATGCCAACAGCGCACCGACGCCAGCCGAAGGCAGGGTGGATAAAATCGTCAGCGGATGAATTAAGCTTTCGTACAAAACGCCCAAGACAATATAGATGCTCAGCAAGGCGGCAAGTATTAGTAAAGGTTGGGTGCGTAGCGAGTCTTCAAAGGCTTTGGCCGACCCTTGAAAACTGCCCTGGATTGCATTCGGTACACCAATCTCACGCATAGTGTCTTTAATAACTTCTGTGGCAGTGGACAGCGAAATACCAGGTTTAAGATTAAAAGAAATGGTCGTGGCGGCAAATTGCCCTTGGTGATCAACTCTAAGCGGCGTCGAGGTGGGTGCGAAACTGGCTAATGTAGATAATGGTATCTGGCGGGCACCGGCGGCTTCACCACTAGGTAAGCGTTGCGCAGGTACGCTGATATAGACTTGCTTTAAAGCTTCTGGGCTTTGCCAATATTCAGGCGCTAGTTCCATCACCACTCGGTACTGATTGAGCGGGTTATAAATTACCGATACCTGACGCTGGCCAAAGGCATCATAAAGGCTGGCATCGATCATCGCTTGAGTGACGCCGTAACGGGATGCCATATCCCGATTAACTACCAAGCCGATCTGTTGTCCCTTATCTTGCTGACGCGTGTTGACGTCTTTTAATTCCGGCAATTTTGACATTGCAGCAAGCACCTTCGGGGTCCATTCCCGCAGCAAATCAAGATCGTCGGATTGCAGACTGTAGTCGAACAGGCTTGATGAGGGCCGTCCGCCGATACGCAGCTCCTGAGCCGGGAACATGCGCATCGTAGCGCCGGGAATGCGATTTATTTTTCTAAACCTAGTCATGATGGTGTCGACGGAATCGCGCTCTTCATGCGGCTTAAGATCCACAAACATTTCTGCACTATTGGTCTGCTGGCTACCGATAAAGCCCATCACATTAGTGACCGCCGGGTCGCTTTGAACAACATTGGCAAATTCGAAAAGCTTCTTCTGCATGGCATAAAAAGACGTACCTTGGTCGGCTTCAACCCGGCCAAGTAAACGCCCGCCATCCTGAGTTGGAAAAAAACCTTTATTGATGATCGAGTACAGATAAACATTTAGCATGACCGTGCCCAGCAAGATCATGATCATGATGCGACTGTGGCGTAATGCCCAATGCAATGCGTGCTCGTATCCCGCTTGAATTTTATCGAAGGCTTGACCTATGCCTAAATACAAGCGGCCGTGCTTGGGCGTTTCTTTTGTTAGCAGTCGCGCACATAACATAGGCGTAACCACTAAGGAGATCAGCAAAGAGACCAGCACCGCTGCCGAGAGCGTGACTGCAAATTCTCTGAACAAGCGGCCGACGATACCGCCCATTAATAAAATTGGTAAAAACACCGCGATTAAAGACAGGCTCATTGCCAACACCGTAAAACCGACTTCTTTAACTGCCAACAAGGCAGCTTGAAAAGGGGAGACGCCTTTTTCGATATGCCGTTGCGCGTTTTCCAGTACCACGATGGCATCATCAACCACAAAGCCGGTGGCAATAGTTAAGGCCATTAAGGACAGGTTGTTCAAGCTATAACCGCATAAATACATTACCGCGCACGACCCGAGCAGGGAAACCGGCACGACAATAACCGGGATCAAGGTTGAGCGAGCATTACGTAAAAACAGCAGCACCACCAAAATAACCAAGCCAACGGCAATAAATAAACTGCGCTCAACTTCTTTCAGTGACGTTCTGATAGTTAGCGACCGGTCAGACACGACTTCCAGATTGACCGTGTTGGGAATTACCGCTCGCAACTGCGGAATCATTGCTTGGACTTGATCGACAGCCTCGACAACATTCGCGGTAGGTTGTTTTTTCAGCATCAACAGTACGGCGGGCTTGCCGTTTTTTACGCCTATGTTGCGTAAGTCTTCTACCGAGTCGACCACTGTGCCCAGGTCGGCGATTCGAACCGGCGCACCGTTGCGATAACTAACGATTAGCGACTCATATTCTTTTGCTTTGGGTGCTTGATCGTTCGCCTGTATTTGCCAGCGTTGCTCGCCATGTTCCATCACGCCTTTCGGGCGTGTGATATTGGTTTGCGTGATGGTATTTCTAACATCTTCAAGACCGACGCCATATTTATTGAGCGCATTGGGGTTCAATTCCACCCGCACCGCAGGCAGGGCCGCGCCACTGATTTCTACCTGGCCAATGCCAGGCACTTGCGCTAGTTTTTGCGACAATACCGTCGATGCGACATCGAAGAGTTGCCCACTGCTAAGCGTATCGGAGGTTAACGACAAGGCCATGATTGGCGTATCAGCCGGATTGTAACGGCGATAACTCGGGCGGTTGGGCATATTGCTGGGTAACTGGCTGCTGGCGGCATTTATCGCCGCCTGAATATCGCGTCCGGCGCCATTAAAGTCGCGGTTTAAATCAAATTGCAGCGTAATTCGGGTATTGCCAAGCGAACTTTCCGAGGTCATTTCTGTGACGCCGGCGATGCGTCCTAAAGTCCGTTCCAGTGGCGTAGCGACAGTGGCGGCCATAGTTTCAGCGCTGGCGCCGGGTACTTGGGCTTGAACGCTGATGGTCGGGAAGTCCACTTCCGGTAATGACGCGACCGGTAAATTCATGAATGCCAGCGTCCCTACCAAGGCGATAGCAATTGTTAGCAGCGTGGTAGCAACCGGTCGGTAAATAAACAACGCTGACAAATTCATTACGCTTCCTGGTCGTCTTCAGAAACTTCAGGCTGGTTCAAATTCAGCCAGCTATTGACTCGCTGCGCCAAACTGTCCATCCACAAGTAAATTACCGGCGTGGTGTAAAGGGTCAATAGCTGACTAAGTATTAAACCGCCGACCATGGTAATACCCAATGGATGACGCAATTCGGAGCCAACACCATTGCCCAGCATCAACGGCAGCGCACCCAGTAATGCCGCAAGTGTGGTCATCAGAATTGGCCGAAACCGCAATAAACACGCCTGAAAAATGGCCTCATCAGGCGGCAAACCTTGTTTACGTTCAGCCTCGAGCGCAAAGTCGATCATCATAATGGCGTTCTTTTTGACGATACCGATCAACAAAATGATGCCGATAATGCCGATGATGTCCAAATCGCCACCCGAGATAATCAACGCCAGCAAGGCGCCAACGCCAGCGGAGGGCAGCGTCGACAGAATGGTAACTGGATGGATGTAGCTTTCGTACAGCACACCCAGCACGATATACACAGTCACGATTGCCGCCAAAATCAACCACAGGGTGTTGTCCAGTGACGCTTTGAAGGCCAGTGCGGCGCCTTGGTAGCTGGTGCGAATACTCAGCGGTAAGCCGATTTCCTGTTTAGCGCGATCAATAGCTTTAACCGCATCGCCCAATGATTTGCCTGCGGCTAAGTTGAAAGACAGCGTTGCAACCGGGAACTGGTCGAGGTGATTGATCGATAGCGCGGTCGGCCGTTCGGAGATTTCAGCAATCGCCGATAACGGCACTTGGGTGCCGTTGCTGGAAGGAATGCGTAATTCTTTCAGTGTTTCCGGCGAATTTTGCGCGTTGGGGTCAACTTCCAGCACCACACGGTATTGATTGGCCTGAGTAAAAATAGTCGATACCAAGCGTTGCCCATAAGCGCTGTAAAGAGTGTTGTCGACTGCCGCCGTGGTAATACCGAGACGGCTGGCAGTGCTGCGGTCAATGTTGACAAACACTTGCTTGCCTTGATCCTGCACGTCGCTGGCAACGTCGCTAAATTCGGGCTGACCGGCTAACTTGTCGACTAGGCGATGGGTCCAGCTGTTAAGTTCATTAATATCCGGGGTTTCCAAGGTAAATTGGTACTGCGTGCGGCTGACTCGGTTTTCCATGGTCAGATCTTGCACCGGTTGCAAATACAAAGTAACGCCGCTCATGCCTGACAGCTTTGGCCGTAAGCGAGCAATGACTTCGGTGGCACTAACGCCGCGTTCTTCTTTCGGTTTTAGATTGATTAAAAAGCGGCCACTGTTGGGCGTGGTGTTGATGCCGTCGACGCCAATAAATGACGACAGACTTTCAACCGCCGGATCTTCAAGAATGACTTTGCCAAGGGCTTGTTGATACTCGCCCATTGCCGCAAATGACGCGCTTTGCGGTGCTTCAGAAATGCCCTGAATAATGCCGGTATCTTGGATCGGGAAAAAGCCTTTGGGGATAAACACATACAAGGCCACGGTTAAGGCGACGGTGATAAAAAATACCGTCATTGTTAATACTTGTCGTTGCAGCACCCATTCCAGGGTGCGACCGTAAGCTTTGATCAGTCGATCAAACCAACCATCGCCAAGTTCATTTGCTTCGCTATGCGCGGTTTCCGGGCGCAGTAGTTTGGCGCACATCATCGGCGTCAAGGTCAGTGAGACGATGGCTGAAATTAAAATTGCTACTGCCAGCGTGATGGCAAATTCCCGGAACAATCGACCGACCACATCACCCATAAACAATAGCGGAATCAACACGGCAACCAGGGAAAAAGTCAGTGAGATAATGGTAAAGCCGATTTGTTCGGAGCCTTTGAGTGCCGCTTTTAATGGGGTTTCGCCGCGCTCGATATAGCGGGAGATATTTTCAATCACCACAATCGCATCGTCGACCACAAAACCGGTAGCAATGGTCAGCGCCATCAGCGTCAGGTTGTTGATGCTGAAATCAGCCAGATACATCACTGCAAAAGTGCCGACCAATGACAGCGGCACGGCAACGCCTGGAATGATGGTGGCGGGGACGTTGCGCAAGAATAGAAAAATCACCATGACTACCAGCGCAATCGCCAGTAGTAACTCAAATTGCACGTCGTGAACGGAAGCGCGAATGGTGACGGTGCGATCCGTTAACGGTTTAACTTCCACGCTGACCGGCAAGGCCGCTTGTAGCTGTGGCAGCAAGGCTTTGATGCTATCAACCACTTCGATAACGTTGGCACCGGGCTGACGTTGAATATTAAGGATGACAGCCGCATTGTCGTTGGCCCATGCCGCCAAACGCACATTTTCCGCGCCGTCGATTATTTGCGCCACTTCAGACAAACGCACCGGTGCGCCATTGCGGTAAGCAACTAACAGGTCACGATATTCGTCTGCCGAGCGGAGCTGGTCATTGCTGTCGATAATCGCCGAACGCATTGGCCCATTGAACATGCCTTTGGGTTGATTGACGTTGGCTGCGGCAATTGCGGTGCGAATATCTTCCAGACTAACGCCGTATGCTGCCAACGCTTTGTGATTAGCCTGAATACGCACTGCCGGACGCTGGCCACCGCTGATGCTGACCATGCCGATGCCGGGTAATTGGGCAATTTTTTGCGCCAGCCGGGTGTCGACCAAGTCTTCAACTTTAAATAACGGCAAGCCTTTCGACGTGATTGCCAAGGTCATGATGGGCGTATCTGCCGGATTAACTTTGCTGTAAATCGGCGCTTGCGGTAAATCGTTGGGCAAAAAATTGGTGGCCGCATTGATTGCCGCCTGCACGGTTTGTTCGGCAATATCTAAGTCAAGATTGAGATTAAATTGCAGCGTAATGACCGATGCGCCGCCGGAACTGGACGAGGACATTTGCGAAAGCCCGGGCATTTGACCGAACTGGCGTTCCAATGGCGCGGTGATCACCGAGGTCATCACTTCCGGACTGGCTCCCGGATATAAAGTCACTACCTGAATGGTGGGGTAGTCGACTTGCGGCAGTGCCGATACCGGCAACAGTCGATAAGCCAATATGCCGACCAGCAACATCGCGACCATCAGTAACGATGTTGCTACCGGCCGCAGAATGAAGAGCTTGGACGGATTAAAATTCGCTGAGGAATGATTTGAGGTTGTCATATTTTTTTAAGAGCGCCGATCTCTTTTACGAAACTTGCCTTCGCCTTGGTCTTCGGGTTTGGGCTGTTGTGACGCTGGGCTGGCCGCCACGGCTTGGCCGTCTTTTTGGGCAACATCAACTTTACTCCCTTCTTTAAGTCTATCGGTACCCTCATTTACAACGATTTCATTTGCTGTGAGATTACTTAACACCACGACTTTGTCAGCTTCGGTGGGGCCGAGTGTTACGCGGCGCAGTTGCACTGATTTATCTTCCTTAACCACATAAACGAACGGCCCTTGGCTGTCGTTTTGGATGGCAGCAGTGGACACTAAGGTCACGCCGCGCAAGGTGTCTAGGTGCATTTTGATGTTGACGAACTGATTGGCAAACAAGGTGCGTTCGTTATTATCAAATTGCGCCTTCAATTTAAGCGTGCCGGTGGTGGAGTCGATTTGGTTGTCGATAGCCAGTAATTTACCTTCAGCCAGTTTAACTTTGCCAGCACGATCGTAAGCCGATACCGCCACGGGTTCGTTGGTGCGCCAACGTTGTATGATTGCCTGCACTTTATCTTCCGGCAGGGTAAACACGACAGTAATGGGTTGCATTTGGGTAATCACGACCAAGCCGGTAGTATCGCTGGCACGCACGATATTGCCTTGGTCTATTAGGCGCAAGCCGACTCGGCCGGGGATCGGTGCTGTCACACGTGCATAAGTCAGTTGTAGCTTGGCGTTATTGACTTGGGCTTTATCCATTTCGACAATGCCGCGATATTGTTTTACCTGGGCTTCCTGGGTCACGGTTTGTTGTGCGGCAATAGAATCCTGTTCCAGCAGCGTCAGGTAGCGGGCATGGTCTACTTCAGCATTTTTCAGCAAGGCTTCGTCGCGCAGCAACTGACCTTCAGCTTGCTGCAGCTGAATTTGAAAAGGGCGTGGATCGATTTCTGCCAACAAATCGCCTTCTTTGACCAACTGCCCTTCGGTGAACGCAACTTTGATCAGTTCGCCATCGACTCTCGGCCGAACGGTCACATTACGTAACGCGGTTACCGTGCCTAAACCGTTTAAATAAACCGGAAAATCCCCTTGGCTGGCGGTCTCAACCGCTACGGCTGTCGGCGCATCAAAACCGCCGGGGCCACCTCTGCCACCCCCAGGAGGGCCAGCTTGATCGCCAGGCGTCGAAGGGGCTTTTGAGAAATAATAGCCGCCTGCACCGATAGCCAACGCTATCAGTAAGCCGGGAAGCAAATATGATTTTGACTTACCGGTGAAAGGAGGTAGTTCGTGGTGATTTTTTTGACTCATATAACCCAATAATTAATTAAGCGTTGAACGAATGGCTTGAATGCCGGCAAGCGAAAATTGCACGACGTGTTCGGCAAAGGCCTCAATGTCGCTTAAGTCGCTGGGATGTTGACGATATGGGCGGACACTTTGCATGTGTCTTAAACGTAGCAATTGAAAACATTGCCCCATGATGCTGGCGTGGCAATATTGGATGTGTTGTTCGTAAGCCTTCTGCCCTAAATATTCCCGTAATAAAGCAAACATTTGTATGCGTTGGGGATTGATTTCATTTTCCAAAATGTCAGATAAAAGCCGGGTAGGGTGCGCCATTTCTTTATGAAGAATCGCGAATGAGTAGGAATTATTATCTGCGACCCGATAAACCAGTGATTTAATCCGTTTGGCTAAGCGTTGCTCGGCAGTCGATTCAGGTTTTAAATCTAAATCTGGCGGGTATTGATCAAGCTCCCGATTAAACGCAAAACGCCAAGATTCCAGATAAAGAGTCTCCTTATCGTGAAAATGATAATGAACTGAGGCGATATTAGCCTCAGCCTGCTCACAGATTTCGGCGATTGTCGCATCCTGAAAACCTTTTTCAGCAAAAATACGGCTGGCAGCGCTTAATAGTCGATGCCGAGTTTGTTCTGATTTGGTTTTAAGGTCGGCCATACAACATCATAATGTTTAAGTTGGACAATTGAAATTTGTATTTCAATTGTGTATTTGAAACAAAAAGCAGATTTTATGCCAAACAACTTGTTGTTGTTTTAATTGAAGTTTTGTTCGCGGTTAAGTCGCCACTGTTTGAAAATCAGCAGCGATTGCGCATGTGCTGACCGCCAGTCAACAGTTCTGCAGGTATGAACTTAAACTTCCGACCACATCCTTAATAGATTGTGATAGCAGCCGGTTAAATTAACGGCAGGTGCGCTGTCGCCTTGGGTATTGCGTAATTCCAAGATCGACATATCCATCTCAAACAACAGTCGTCGGCGTTCGGTTTCGCGCACCATACTTTCAATCCAAAAAAACGATGCTACGCGTGCGCCGCGGGTGACCGGTTCCACCCGGTGGAGGCTGGAGCCGGGGTACAGCACCATGTCACCGGCCGCCAGTTTGACGCTATGTTCGCCGTAGGTGTCTTCGATAATCAGCTCACCACCATCGTAACTATCGGGATCACTTAAAAATATTGTGGCCGACAAATCGGTACGTACCCGCTGGCCGGTCACCGCACAGTAGCGAATGGCATTGTCGATATGGTTGCCGAAGATGTTATGTTCGCCTTCATAGCGATTAAACAGCGGCGGAAAGATCCGTTTTGGCAGTGCCGCCGATAAAAACAACGCATTTTGATTCAAAGCTTCCTGCACAATCGTTCGGACAGCCTGACATTGCTGAGTTTGCTCCGGCAATTGCAGATTGTTTTTTACCTGCGCCGACTGCGTACCGGCAGTAATGCGACCATCTGCCCACGGCGCGTCGGCCAGCAGCTCCCGGCATTGCTGCAGGGCTTTACTGGAAAGAAGTTCCGGGATTTCTATCAACATGACTTATCCTCCGATGGCCTGCAACGCGAAAAATACCGTCAAACTCAGTGAACCCAAGCCAAGCCCCGCCGCCGCTAATCGACGGCCATGCAGCCGTGTCCACAACAATGTGCCGGTCAAACTCAATACTATCAAACCACCGGCCAGCGTATCGGCCAGCAATACCCAACTCACACCCAACCCAGTGCCTTTATGCAGATTGGTCAGCACCGAGAACACATTGCCTTCGCCTTGTTTGACGCTGACGAAGGCATTACCTTCCCAATATTCAGCCTGCATCATCCGCTGGGGATTACGCACGGTGATTTGCCAGAGTGACGGCTGTTGGATCTGGGTATTATTCCAAGTCACGACTTTACCAGCTTCGCGACGGGCTCTGGCATGGTCGGTGTCTATGTTTAAGGTTTGTCCCAGCCATGTTGCCATCGCTTTGGGATCGGCAGGGCGGGGTTCCGGCAGCGGCAACTGGATTTCCTTCTGTTCCATTTTGGCGGCCGGAATTTTCATGATGTCGCGATGATTAAGCAAGATGCCGGAAAAGCCGAACAGCAGCCCCAGCGCCGCACCCCACAAGCCAATCCAGGCATGGGTGCGGCGCAACCATTTTAAAAATGCGCCGCGCGATAAACGCTTGGGGAGGAATAAATAACCGCCCGATGGTTTAACGCGTGGCGGTGAGATAGTGTTGGAAGTAGTCATTTTTTATCATTTCACGTTTGAGTTAGGTATTAATTTTCATCGCGCCTGGTTATTACTCCGAGCAGCTTAAAACTTAAGATTAATTCCAGCGTTAACAGCAATCGGTGAGCCCGGGGTGATATTGGTATTGCTGTTGGCCGAAGCGTAATACTCCTTATCAAACAGGTTTTCGATATTGACTTGCAGTTGAAGGTTTTTAGTGGCTTGGTAATAAGCGGCTGCATCGAAACGCAGGAAGCCTGGCAGAGTGACTTGGTTATTGGTGGCCGCATACATTTTACTGCGGTATACCGACCCCAGGCCTACAGCCCATTGATTGGTAATGTCATACTTGTTCCACAATGAAAAAGTATGTTCCGGCACTTGTGCCAAGGTATTGCCGGCGGGCGCGCTTGCCGACAAGCTCTTGGTGAATTCGCCATTTTGATAGGCATAGCCGCCGGTAACCTTCCAGGCCTCGGTAATATTACCGCTTAGGCCAAGTTCTATACCGCGTGTACGCTGTCCATCAACTAAAAATGATACCGCTGGATTGTTAGGATCGGTGGCAAGGGCATTGAGTCGATCAAGCTGATACAAGGCCAGTGTTGCCGACAGATCAGGCAGAACGTTCCATTTTGCCCCCACCTCGTAATTTCTGAATTCTTCCGGTTCAAGCGCCTTATTTGTCAGCGTAAGCGATGCTAATTGGTCGCCAGCCCTAGGGACATAGGCGATGCTGTAGTTTGCATACAAGGAGAAATTGTCGAACGGCTTGTAGAGTAATCCGCCCCGTGGCGACACTAGATTGTCAGCAGTGGTAATGTCTTGGCCATTACGGTTATTACGAAAATCGATTTCGAAGCGATCGTAGCGCAATCCCATAATGGCCTGCCAATGTTCCGTTAGCTCGATTTGATCCTGTACATAGCCCGCTGCGATGGTCGTTACACCGTGATTATTAGCGTCGGTGGCGCTCTGCCGAAAGGCGACATTGCCTTTGTATATTGGGTTAGTCAACGAAACATTAACCGAGGTCGTACTCAGGCCAACGTCGGTAAAGTAGCCGGTGTTACGAAAATTATCGGTTTCCTGGCGACCAAATTCAGCACCGGTCAGAAATTTATGCTTAAAAGGGCCGGTGTCCAGCGAAAAGGTTAAATCGGTTTGGTTAAAGAAATTCTCGCGCTGGGTGGTGGCGTTGTAGGCCGAGATAGCGACTTGGGTACCTGCAGTATTAACTGCACCAGGAAAGATGTTTTGATAGAACTTGTCATAGATAGCGTAACGGGTGCGGTTACGAATGGAGACTCCACTGCCAAAGTCGTGATCCAGTACCGCATTGAAGGAATCGACCGTTGTCCCGGTCGGGCTACGATTGGGATCTCCAAAAAACGTAGATGGGTCAGTTTTGACCGGTTTTCCCGCATATGAGGAAATACCCCGATCCGCAGTCCTGTTGTCCTCGTAATGTTCATAACCGAGGGTGACTTTAGTTTGGTCGCTGGCTCGCCAGGTTACGGTGGGATTAACGCCCCAGCGTCCAGCATCGAAATTGTCCCGGTAGCTGCGGGAGTTCTCCCACATGCTGGTCAGTCGCACTGCAAAGTTGTCGTTAATGGCTTGGTCGATGTCGCCGGTTAGCCGGTATTTATCGAAGGAGCCAAACTGAACATTCATTTCTCGCGTATTGCTCCAGTTCGCCTGCTTGGTAGCGCGATTAATCAACCCGCCTGAACCGCCGCGGCCAAAAATCATCGCGTTGGGGCCTTTTAGTACATCGACTCTTTCGATGTTGTATAGATCGCGGAAATATTGCACGTCATCGCGGATACCGTCGACATACATATCGGCATTCGAACTGTTGCCGCGAAAAATGGGATTATCCCGATTACCTTCGCCTTGAGCGATGCCAACGCCGGGCACATAACGAACCGTATCGGATATGCTCTGCATATTCTGATCTTTGATCAGATCCTGGGTAATTATGCTGATTGACTGCGGAAGATCGATCAGCGCAGTGTCGGTTTTAACAGCCGTGCTGTTGGTTTTAGCTTGATAGCCTTTAGTGACATTGGGTTTTTTATTGCGCACTGCTTTAACTTTAACGTCTTCCATCATGACGTCCTGTTCTGGTGCAGTATTAATTTCGGTAGTTGGTGAAACTGCATAAGCTGCTCCACTTAATGCCGCGCCCAGCGGCAACAAAGCCCCCAAGCGCCATTTGGATTTTCTGCTCGAATTATTGTTAGACATACGTTTCCCACTATTTAGCTTAGTAAAAATTATTGGCTGCCTGGCGGGAAACGCTGGGTGGCTGGTTGATTGTTATGGTTTGTTAGTTTCCGGTTCCGACACAAAACCGATACGGTTAACGCCTGCTTTGGCTGCATCGGCTAAAGTTTCAGCGATAAGCCGGTACTGCGCGGCCTGGTCGGCTCTGATATGCAATTCCGGCTGCGGCGTTTGTTCGGCGATTTGTTGCAGACGTTGTTGCAGCTGGTCGCGAGATACCGAGGTATCGTTCCAGAACAACTGCTCATCAAGTTTTATCGACAAGGCAATATGTTCGGTTTTATCCGGTTGTGCCTGGCTACCGGCTTTCGGTAGGTCGATTTTTACCGTGTGCGTCATCATCGGCGCGGTGATCATGAAAATGATCAGCAGCACCAGCATCACATCGATCAGCGGCACCATGTTGATTTCCGCAACCGGGTGAGAATTCTTGTTTTGATCGAAGCCGCCGAATGACATTACGCACCTCCTGAGTTAAGCGGCACGGTGGCGCCGGTGGTCAGAAAAGCAAACAGGTCGTGGGCAAAAGCATCCAGTTTTGCCAGCACCAGCCGGTTAGAGCGAGAACAATCGTTGTAGGCCAGTACCGCTGGAATGGCAACGGCCAAGCCCAGCCCGGTCATAATCAAGGCTTCACCGACCGGACCGGCAATTTGATCGAGCGTACCCGAGCGACCTTGGCCGATAGCAATCAATGCGTGGTATACCCCCCAAACGGTGCCGAATAAGCCGACAAACGGCGCGGTACTGGCAATCGAAGCGAGCGCAGTTAGACCCCATTCCAGTTGCGCGGTTTCTTCGTCGATCACACGGCGCATGGCGCGGGTTAAAAATTCCGGAGCGGAACCGGCTTCGTTCAGACGGTGCGCACCATGATTGGCATGATGTCGTGCAGAACTGATGGCGTGGTAAGTTAAATGCGCAAACGGTTCGCTGGCAGGGTGTTGATTCAGCGATTGCGCCACATCGTCCAGCGAAGCGGCATCCCAGAAACTGTTTAAAAATTGCTCGCTATAGCGGCGAGCCTGTCTGCCTTGCCAAGCCTTGATAACAATAAAATACCAGCTGGCCATCGACATGCTGATCAGCAAGCCAAACAGGAATAAGCCGACCGAATCGTTTTGCGCTAAAAAATGTTTGAAATCCATAAGTTTATCCTTCAAGTGAAAATGCAACGGGTACAACAACCCAGGCCGATACTTTTTGCTCGCCGCGTTGGGCCGGCAC
>Ga0208752_100049_pt1 | contig 40102 bp, 39 predicted proteins | sample LakWasMet27_LOW6_2_FD_183871 | JGI IMG/M metagenome (GOLD analysis project Ga0208752, IMG submission 183871) | Freshwater sediment methanotrophic microbial communities from Lake Washington under simulated oxygen tension - Sediment Metagenome... | ecosystem: Environmental > Aquatic > Freshwater >... | reverse complement strand
TTATCAACATGCGCTTTATCAAACCGATCGACGAAGCCTTATTATTGGCATTGGCAAAAAGCCATGATGTGTTGGTCACCATCGAAGAAAACGTTCTTGCTGGTGGTGCCGGCAGTGCCGTCAATGACTTCCTGCAAGCGCAACGCATCTTGATGCCGGTGCTGAACATCAGCCTGCCGGATAGCTTTGTCGAACAAGGCAGTCGCGAAGAACTGTTGGCGCTGTGTGGTTTGGATGTGCAGGGGATTAAGGCGAAGATTGAGGCGTTTGGCGCTTAAGCTAACCTCTTCGATTAGCTCAATAGCGTCAGTATCGTTTGCTGTTGACTGAGAAACTGGGTAATGCTTAGTTTTAATTCGTTTAAATGTCGTTCGGCGGCTTTTTGATCATTGTTTAGTAGGCTGATTTCCAGGTTTTTGGCGGGCTCTTGCAAATCCATTAAGCCGCAAAAACTGACCGAGCCATGTAGCATGTGGGTAATATCTTTCGCTGTGGTTAGTTGTTGATGCTTGATGGCTGTGCTTATCTCAACCAGTTGTACAGGAAGTTCAGCGAATAACTTGATGAAAATGGTCAGGGCAAGACTGCGGTTGTTTTTGGTTTTATTCAGTAGTAACTCAATATATTTTTCAGCCGATTTGATAGCTAATGGCGGAGACTCGGTCATAACAAAACTCCTTTGATAGCGGCTATTACGGTTTGTTCTCTAATCTGTTGACGGGAACCCGTAAACAATATTTTCTTAATTTTGGCGGATTGGTTTTTGGTCTGCCAGGCAATATAAACAGTACCTACCGGTTTTTCTGCAGAGCCCCCGTCAGGCCCGGCAATGCCAGTGACTGCGATTGCACAATCGGCCTCGCTATTAGCCAAGGCGCCGGTTACCATTTCTAACGCTGTTTCTGCGCTTACCGCACCATGCACTAATAATGTTTCAGGAAGAACCCCCAGCATTTGCATCTTAGCTGCATTGCTGTAGGTGACAAAGCCACGATCAAACCAAGCGGAGCTGCCTGGCACTTCAGTAATACATTGGGCAATCCAACCACCAGTACAGGATTCCGCAGTAGCGATTTTTTGATGGTTGGTTTTTAAGAAGTGGCCTAGCTGTTCTGCTAGGCCAATCAAGGCGTCTGGCATGATATTACTTGAAAGCTAGATATGTTGACGTTCAAGTATAAGGTAAATTATCTGGAAATTAAGCTATCAATTTTTGTCAGCAGCTAATTTGCTGTGGTTGATGGAATATACAAAATACACAATTAAACCAAGTGTTAACCAGATAATGAAACGCAGCCAAGTTAGTCCAGGTAAAAAAGCCATTAATGCTCCACAAGACAACATGCCTAATACTGGAAATAATGGGCTAAAAGGTGAACGGAATGGGCGGTGTAAATCTGGTTGAGTGATCCGAAGCGCGATAACGCCAAAGCAGACCAGTACAAATGCGGCCAAGGTACCGATATTGACCAGCTCAGCTAAATCGCCAAGAGGCATAAAGCCAGCAATCAGCGCCATAATAACCCCGCAAATCACAATAACGCGCACGGGTGTTTGCGTTGTTTCGTTAACTTCACTAAAAAATGGCGATAACAGTCCGTCTCGAGACATGGCAAAAATAATACGAGTCAACCCGTAATAAAGCACCAGCATGACAGTGGTGAGACCGGCAATAACACCGGTTGAGATTAACGCTGATGCCCATGTGTGGCCAAGCAGTGTTAGGGCATGTGCAACCGGCGAAGAAACATTGAGCTCAGTGTAAGGTACGACGCCAGTGAGTAGGGCCGAGACGATAATATAAATAACAGTGCAAAATAGCAGTGAGGTCACAATGCCAAAGGGCAGGTCGCGTTGTGGATCTTGCGCTTCTTCGGCGGCAGTAGATACTGCATCGAAACCGACATAAGCAAAAAATACGATAGACGCACCGGCTAGTACGCCTGTGGTTTTGCCATCCGGCAACGATTGGAACCAACCAAATGGCATGAACGGGTGCCAGTTATCAGGGTTAACGTTAAAAAATGCCACAGCGATGAAGATGATGATGGTGGTTAGTTTGACGAACACCATGGCATTATTGGCTTTGGCGCTTTGTTTTACGCCGATTATCAGCAACACCATCAGCAATAAAATGATCGCGGAGGCCGGTAAGTTAATATAACCGCCAAGTTTGGGTGCTTTGGTTAACGCGTCGGGTAACGGCAGCCCGATTGCTGTTAAGGCATTGTTGAAGTAGCCGGACCAACCGTTCGCGACAGCTGCAACTGAAATGCCGTATTCCAGTAGCAAATCCCAACCTATTATCCAAGCGGTTAGCTCACCAAAAGCGGCGTAACTGTAGCCATAGGCACTGCCGCAGCCGCCGATGGCAGCAGATAATTCAGCATAAGAAAGCGCTGCAAAAGTACATGCGAAGCCTGCTATAACAAATGAAAGCACCACGGCCGGACCGGATTGAGTAGCCGCGGCTATGCCAGTCAGTACAAATATTCCGGTGCCGATAATCGCGCCAATACCAAGAAAAGCAAGGTCCCATTTTGACAGGCAACGTTTGAGTGACGTACTCTCTGAGTCGTCCGAAACGACCTGCTTGGTTCGAAAAATTTGCAATGTCATGCTGTTGATCCCTTGGTGTTTCGTTACGAAAAAATTAACTTAAAGCCCAAAAATTTAGAAGCTTATTAAGATTATAACTTACCGCTTATCTGCAGAGATATTCATCGAAGGTGCCTGTTAGGTACAGGCATGATAAAATCACAACATCTTTATAACTGCACGTCTCTCCTCAATGAAATTTAGTTCGCAATTCCTTTGTATTTTATCGATGGCCGTAGTGTGCGGCACTGTTAACGCTACTACCTATTCGATGCCGAAAACCCCCGGTGATAGTGTCATTATCGAGCACCCAGAAGATGGCGATGTGTCATTTACCCGTTCTCAGCAAGACGAAACATTGATCGACGTTGCGCGGCAATTTTTGCTTGGGCAAACTGAAATTGTCAGATTGAACCCCGATCTTGATCGTTGGTTGATCAAAAAAGACACCATCATAGTGTTACCCAATAAACGTATTTTGCCGGAAGGCCCTCGCAACGGCATTGTCTTAAATCTTTCCGAGTTTCGTTTGTATTTTTATCAACCCAACGGAAAAAACGGTGCCCCTGTTCAGGTGCGTTCATATGCACATGGGGTAGGAAGGCAAGATTGGAAAACGCCTTTGGGTGAGACAAGAATCGTAAAAAAAGTAAAAAATCCATCTTGGTATCCTCCTGAGTCAATCAGGCAAGAACATGCCGCTAACGGTGACCCATTACCCGCTATCGTTGGGCCTGGACCGAATAACCCGCTGGGGTCACGTGCATTGCATTTGGCGCTTAAAGGCGAATACCGTATCCACGGCACCGATATAGACAAAATTTATGGTATCGGCATGCAAATAACGCATGGCTGCATACGTTTATATCCTGAAAACATTGAAGCGTTATATGACTTGGTTTCAGAAGGAACGCCGGTTTATCTCGTTAAACAACCGATCAAAGTCGGCTGGCTGGATAACAAGCTTTATGTTGAGGCGCATCCGGATTTAGAAGGTGATGAAACGACGCATGAACAGCGGTTTGCCTTAGCGCTCTCATTGATAATGAAAGCCAATAAAGGCGAGTTGCCCGATTTCGATAAGGCAGCATTAGATCAAGTGCTAACTGAATTACGCGGAATTCCAACGGCAATTTATGAAAGATTACCGCCATTAGAAGATGAAGTGGTGCCAGACGTTGTAAATGCACCAGCACCCGTATCTAAAACGCCTGCCAAGTTAGCAGTCAATAAAACAGCTAAGCAGGCAGTGATTTCGAAAAAGCCCACAGCGGTAGCTATTAATAAAACTGCTAAGTCGGCCCCTACAAATAAATCCGCTAACAAAACAGCTAAATCCACGGCTAAGACTGCAAGTAAAGCTTCTTCACCCGGATATTATCGCGGCTCTTTATAAAGTCTGGCGGAGTGTGGAGACTGCAAAGCTCAGATTCACACAGCGCCAAGATTGTAATTCCACGTTCGAGGGATTAATTTTTGAATGTATGCGTCCAGTATCCTTTGGGCGCACTTCCTCAAGTACATCAAGCTGTTCAGATTAATTTATGAGTTTTGACATTATCTGTTTTGATTGCGATAGCACCTTAAGCAAGATTGAGGGTATCGATGAATTAGCGCGGCGAGAGGGTTTGGGCGCCGAGATGGCGCGTCTTACCAACGCGGCGATGAATGGTGAAGTGAAGTTGGAAGCGGTGTACGGGCAGCGACTGTCGGCAATCAGACCCAATAAACAAAGCATCAATTGGCTAGCTGAGGCTTACATTGCCGAACGTGTTGACGGTGTTGAAGAGGTATTTGCTGAACTGTTGGCATTGGGTAAAACGGTGCATATTGTCAGTGGTGGCCTGCGGCAGGCTATCTTGCCATTGGCTAAATACTTAGGTTTGCCGGAAGAGCAAGTTCATGCTGTTGATGTCTATTTTAATGAAGATGGCAGCTATCAAGATTTCGACGAGAATTCGCCTTTGGCAAGAAATGGCGGCAAAGCTGAGATTTGCCGGCAATTACTGAAGCCGAATGCAAAGCTCGTTATGGTTGGTGACGGCAATACTGATATGGAAGCCAAGCAAGCCGGGGCTTATGTCGTGGGGTTTGGCGGTGTAGTTGACAGGGCTATCGTTAGGGAACTTGCTGATGTGTATTGCCCGGAATCCAATCTTAAAGCTGTACTCACATATGTTTTATAGGCTTTTGATGAAAAGCGCCGAGTAGATTAATAATATTTTTTAAATATATCTTTAGAGAGAAACGATGGCTGGACATAGTAAATGGGCGAACATCAAACACCGTAAGGCAGGGCAGGATGCCTTGCGCGCCAAGATTTTTACCAAAGTACTGCGCGAGATTTCCGTCGCCGTAAAGGCGGGTGGCCCAGATGCAGCGACTAATCCTGCATTACGTGCCGCCACTGATAAAGCGTTGGGCGCTAACATGCGCCGCGACACAATCGATAACGCTATTAAAAAAGCCTCCGGCGCGCTGGAAGGCGTTAATTATGAAAATATTCGCTATGAAGGTTACGGGCCTGGCGGCACGGCAGTGATGGTTGATTGTCTGACCGATAACCGCAATCGCACCGTTGCCGAAGTGCGTCATGCCTTCACTAAAGCGGGCGGCAATTTGGGTACTGATGGCTCGGTGGCATATCTGTTTAGTAAAGTCGGCATTATCAGTTTTGGAGAGAGTATCAACGAAGACGCTTTACTGGAAGCTGCATTGGAAGCAGGCGCAGACGATGTTGTTAGTCATGAAGATGGAACAAAAGATGTAATGACCACGCCGGAAAATTATCTGGCAGTTAAAGAAGCGTTGGTGGCGGCTGGTTTTGAACCTGAAAATGCTGAAGTGACAATGCAAGCTGCAACCACCACAGATTTGGACGCCGAGGCCGCTGAAAAAATGATGCGCTTGATCGAGCGTTTGGAAGATCTCGATGACGTACAAAATGTCTATTCCAATGCCGAAATCAGTGATGAAATTATGGCAGGGATGAATTGATAACTTTTGCTGCTTTCTTATTGCCGGGCTTGAGTAATTAATGAGAATTCTAGGTATAGACCCAGGTTCAAGATTAACCGGCTACGGCATTATCGAAGAGTCGTCGCGTGGTTACAGTTACGTTGCCAGCGGCAGTATCAATATTAAAGCCGAATATTTTCCTGATCGACTCAAGCAGATTTTCGACAGCATTGTTGAGATTGTCCGGCTCTATCAACCCGAACAAATGGCCATTGAGCAAGTGTTCATGCATAAAAATGCCGATTCTGCGTTAAAACTCGGTCAAGCCCGCGGTGCGGCCATTTGTGCGGTGCAGACAGCCGGTTTGCCGGTGTTTGAATATGCCGCTCGGCAAGTCAAGCAGGCGGTGGTAGGTAAGGGCGCAGCCGATAAGATACAGGTGCAACATATGGTGAAAATGTTGCTAAACATTCAAGGGACATTGTCGTTGGATGCCAGCGATGCTTTAGGTATTAGTATCTGTCATGCCCATTATCAGCAAACAGCATTACGACTGCAGCGAGGCCTTTCACAATGATCGGATTTTTACGCGGTAAGCTGGTGCTAAAAGCGCCGCCGATGTTGATGCTTGATGTAAATGGTGTCGGCTACGAAGTTGAAGCCCCTATGACTACTTTTTACAATTTGCCTGCTGTTGGCGAAGACGTGAAACTGCACACTCATCTGGTGGTCAGGGAAGATGCGCATATTTTATTTGGCTTTGCGGCTGAAGCTGACCGGGCTATGTTTCGAACGCTAATCAAGGTAAACGGTGTTGGGCCAAAATTAGCGCTGACGATTTTATCCGGGCAAAGTGCGGAAGAATTTCATCGCTGCATTCATAATAATGATACCCAGGCCTTGGTGCGCTTGCCCGGTGTTGGTAAAAAAACCGCAGAGCGCTTAGTCATTGAAATGCGTGATCGTTTGCCGGATCTTGGTGAATCTTCAGTTAACACGGTTACTGTTGGGGCTGCTGCTACAGTTGCAAGTAATCCCAAGCAAGAAGCTATCAGCGCCTTATGTTCATTAGGTTACAAGCCTTTGGACGCGGCCAAAATGGTGCAGCAGGTTAGTAATGACGACATGAGTTGTGAGAATATTATCCGCTTTGCCCTGCAAGGTGCGGTGAAATGATCGAAAGTGATCGCATGATTACCGCGCAAAGCCATACCGATGAAGAGCGCCAAGATCGGGCTATTCGGCCTAAACGCTTAGCCGATTACGTCGGACAGCAAGAATTACGTGCACAAATGGAGATTTTTATCCAGGCGGCAATTGCCCGTAAGGAAGCATTGGATCATGTGCTGATATTTGGTCCGCCCGGCTTAGGTAAGACTACCTTGGCCAATATCATCGCGGCAGAAATGTGTGTTAAAATTCGTCAAACATCAGGCCCAGTGCTCGATAAAGCCGGTGATCTTGCCGCTTTGTTGACGAATCTCGAACCTCATGACGTGTTGTTTATCGATGAGATTCATCGTTTAAATCCAGCTGTTGAAGAAATTTTATATCCCGCGATGGAAGATTATCAGCTGGATTTAATGATTGGCGAAGGCCCGGCGGCGCGCTCAATCAAGCTGGATCTGCCGCCATTCACGTTGGTCGGCGCAACTACCCGAGCTGGATTGTTAACATCACCGTTGCGTGATCGCTTTGGTATTGTCCATCGCTTAGAATTTTATACGGTTGAAGAGTTGGCGGGTATCGTTACTCGTTCCGCTGGCGTACTGGGTATGGTGATTGAGAAAAATGGCGCTTATGCCATTGCTCGCCGTTCAAGAGGAACGCCGCGTATTGCCAACAGACTGCTCCGGCGAGTACGCGATTATGCCGAAGTTAAAAGTAATGGTGTAATTACCGAAATTACCGCGATTCAGGCCTTGGATATGTTGAAAGTCGATAGTCATGGCTTTGATGCGCTGGATCGCAAGCTGCTGATGACAATGATTGAAAACTTTGCCGGTGGGCCGGTGGGTCTGGATACCTTGGCAGCGGCTATCAGTGAAGAACGCGGCACCATTGAAGATGTATTGGAGCCTTATTTGCTGCAACAGGGTTTTATTATGCGGACTCCCCGTGGCCGTGTGGTGACTCAGAACGCTTATCTGCATTTTGGCTTGCAGCCACCGAAACAAATAGGGGGATCTGAGGATTTGTTTGATTAACTCAGGTTATGCAATAACTGCGAAGAACATGATGAAAACCGAAAACTTCATGCTCTTCGTGATAATTTTACATAGCATCAGTCTTGCAAGTTGGGTTAGGCAATGCTTTAACCCAACATTTGGTAACCTAATAATTTTCTTTTAGCAAACTAGAATGTGTCTTTACACTCGCTGACAGTGATACTAAACGCTGCATCCAAAACAACCACCTTTTAAAAAATAACAAGGAGATACAAGGAATCTGCGTATGAAAACTTTAACCATACTCCTAGTAGGTTGTGTCACCCTAGTTGGATGTGCCAGTACCGAGTACAGACCATATTACAAACAAGGTGTGCCGCAAAGCATATCAGAGTCTGTAAAAGCAAACTGCAAAAACGCCGCTTTAGATAAACTAATAGCTGAAGGCCATGGAACCGATACATTTAGGGATTTTGAAGTATCTAAGGCAACACATAAGTGTATGGTTAAACAAGGCTACAACCGAATATAACTTACCTAATAACTTTAATTGAAAATTAAAAAATTTATCTGGCCAATTCGCGTTTATTATGAAGACACTGATGCTGGCGGTGTGGTGTTTTACGCCAACTACCTTAAGTTTTTCGAAAGAGCCCGAACTGAAATGCTTAGATCCATGGGCTATGAGCAAGACCGGTTGATAGCCGAGCAAGGCATTATTTTTGTGGTGCGTTCGGTGCAGGTGGATTATTTATTACCCGCTAGGTTCAATGAGCTATTGCAAGTTACCGCAAAAGTCAGTGTCGCCAAAAAGGCCAGTCTGACTTTTGAACAAACTATTACCCGCGACGACGCGGTTTTGACAAGCGGCGTTATTCGCATTGCCTGTCTGGATGCAAACACCATGCGTCCTAAAGCGATTCCTGAAATTTTATTAGAGCAGTTAACCCATGAACACTGATTTATCTATTTTCCATTTAGTTACTCAAGCCAGTTTTGTTGTCCAGTTTGTAATGTTGGTTTTACTCAGTGCCTCAGTGGCATCGTGGACATTCATATTTTCCAAACGCAAAGTACTCAATCGTGCGGTTGAAATCACCGACGAATTTGAAGAGCAGTTCTGGTCTGGCGTGCCCTTAGCTGAACTTTACAGAAAGCTGGCTGCCAACGATTTTGAGCCAGAAGGCATAGAAAAAATATTTTTGGCCGGTTACAAAGAATTTTCGCGCATGCGTCAAGCGGGCAATGTTGAACCCGCAGTGCAAGTGGAAAGTGCGCAACGAGTAATGCGTATTGAATTGTCTCGGGAGTTGGAAAGATTAGACGAGCATTTGGCATTTCTGGCCACTGTCGGTTCCACTAGCCCTTATGTGGGTTTATTCGGTACTGTCTGGGGTATTATGAATTCATTCATGTCACTCGGTAACGTCAAACAGGCGACGTTAGCGCAGGTAGCACCTGGTATTGCCGAAGCCTTGATTGCAACCGCGATTGGTTTGTTTGCTGCGATCCCCGCTGTCGTTTCATATAACCGCTTTTCTACGCGCTTAGATAGATTGACCGGCCGATATGAATTATTCGTCGAAGAATTTGTAGTCTTATTGCAAAGACAGGCACATAGCAAATGAGCAGAAAAGGCCATCGTAGAAAACCCATGGCTGAAATCAATGTCGTTCCCTACATTGACGTCACCTTAGTGTTGTTGATTATTTTTATGATTACCACGCCCATGCTGCAAACCGGCGTAGAAGTCGAACTACCGCAAACGCAATCTGCAACAGTTGAATCTAAAGATGAGCCACCTATTGTGGTGTCGATACAGCAGGGTGGTCAGTACTTCCTAAATGTTGGTGATGGTAACGATGAATCCGTGCAAGTTGAAGACATTTACCCACGGGTGGCGGCCACTATAGCTAGCAAGCCGGGAACGCAGGTATTGATCAATGCCGACAAAGCTGTTGACTATGGAACTGTAGTAACAGTGATGGCGAAACTAAAAAACGCAGGCGTGCCTAGTGTTGGATTGATGACTAAGTCTGACGAATAATGAATCCGGATAGTTCCCCCAAAAAATTATCGAAGCCATTTGCCTTAGCGTTAACGCTGCATCTTACGCTTTTAGGTTTGTTTGCCTTAAGTGCCTTAATTAAGCCGGCTCGAGTAGACAATCAACCAGAGACAGAAATTATTCATGCGTCTGTTGTTGAGGAAACTCAGTCAGAAACAGTGAGTGAGCCGGCGGTAGAGCCTGCGAAGCAAGAGCAACCGCCAGTAGAAGAGCCTGTCGTGCAAGAGCAGGAAGACACCGCGACCAAAGCAGCGGCTGAAAAAGCCGACGCCCTTGCAAAGGCCCAAGAGGCAGCTAAACAAGCCGAAGCTGAGAGAGTCACCGCTGCAAAAGCCAAGGCTATAGAAGCTGAAAAAGTCGAAGCGGCCAAAGAAAAAGCAGAAGCTGCAGCTAAAGCTAAACAGGTTGAAGTGGAGAAAGCTAAAGCTGAAGCAGCCGCCCAGGAAAAAGCCAAGGCAGAGGCAATCAAAGAAAAAGCTGAGGCTGCCGCGAAAGCTAAAGCCGAAGAGGCTAAAGAAAAAGCAGAGGCTGAAAAAGCCGAGGCAGTGAAAGAAAAAGCTGAGGCCGCTGCGAAAGCTAAAGCCGAAGCAAAACAGCAAGAAGTAGAAAAGGCCAAAGCTGAAGCGGCCGAGCAAGCCAACGCGAAAGCGGAGGCTGAAAAGGCCGAGGCAGTGAAAGAAAAGGCTGAGGCTGCCGCGAAAGCTAAAGCTGAAGAGGTTAAAGAAAAAGCAGAAGCTGCTGCTAAAGCAAAGCAGGCTGAAGCAGAAAAGACTAAAGCCGAAGCAGCCGAGCAAGCCAAAGCGAAGGCAGAGGCTGAAAAGGCCGAGGCAGCTAAAGAAAAAGCCGATGCCGCCGCGAAAGCTAAAGCCGAAGCGAAACAGCAAGAAATAGAAAAGGCTAAAGCTGAAGCAGCCGCCCAAGCCAAAGCTAAGGCAGAGGCTGAAAAAGCAGAAGCAGCCAAAGAAAAAGCCGAGGCCGCAGCGAAAGCGAAGGCCGAAGCAGCTGCTCAGGCAAAAGCTGAGGCAGCGGCCAAAGCAAAAGCCGATGCCGAGAAAGCTAAAGTTGAAGCGGCCGCCCAAGCAAAAGCTAAGGCAGAAGCTGAAAAGGCGGAAGCTGCTGCAAAAGCTAAAGCCGAGGCTGCGGCGAAAGCCAAAGCGGAAGCTGCCGCCAAGGCCGAGGCTGAGAAAGCCCAGGCTGCTAAAATTGCCGCTGAGCAGGCAGAAACTGCAAGATTAAAAGCAGAAGCGGAAAAAGCTGCCAAAGCTGCAGCTGAAAAAGCCGAAGCTGCGAAAATTAAAGCAGAACAAAATAAACAAGTGATGGCTGAGGCAATGGCGGCTATTAAACGTAAAGTTGAGAATAGCTGGATTCGCCCTGCTGAAGCGACTGGAATCAAATGCACCATTCGCGTTAAATTAATGTCCGATGGTACCGTTGTCGATGCACAAGTAGTAACAAGCAGTGGCGATGAGGTTTTCGACAGGTCTGCTGAAAATGCGGTCAATAAAGCATCGCCACTACCTGTACCGTCAGATAAAGAGCTTGGTAAAGATTTTAGATCGTTTGTGTTCGAATTTAAGCCCAGATAACCGAGCATATTTTTATAGCGGTTAGTTGGTTTTGATTATGGAGTTGTTATTTTTTCGGTAGGTTTACCAGAGGTGGTCCGTGAATTTTTTTAGAATAATGTTTGTGAGCGTCTTGTTGGCGTTTTATAGCGTCAATAGTTCGGCAGAGTTGACCATTGAAATTACTGAAGGCATCGAAAGCGCACTACCCGTTTCTGTGGTGCCTTTTGCGTTGCAAGGTGCAGCAGGTGTGCCGGTCGATGTGAGCTTTGTCGTTAATGCCGATTTGGGGCGTAGCGGTTATTTCAAAATGTTGGATCGCCAAAGTATGCCCGGCAAGCCCAGTACTGCTGAGGCGATTAATTTCAAAGATTGGCAGGCGATAAACCAAAATTACATGGTGATCGGCCAAGTCACGGAAAGTGGCGGTCAATACAATGTTCAGTTTCAGTTGTTTGATGTCTATAAAGGCACGCAATTGCTGGGTTACCGGATGAATTCATCTGCGGAAGATTTGCGTCGTACTGCTCACCATATCAGCGATTTGATTTTTGAAAAATTAACTGGAAAAAAAGGCGTATTTAGCGGGCGTATTTCTTACATTACTACCAGTAAGCAAGGTAAGCAAAGCACGCATAGATTACAAGTTGCCGATGCGGATGGCTTTAATGCGCAAACTATTGCTTCTTCAATAGAGCCTTTAATGTCCCCTGCATGGTCACCCGATGGTAGAAAACTCGCTTATGTCTCTTTCGAGAAAAAGAATGCGGCAATTTATATCCAAACACTGGCGACCGGCGAGCGGCAGAGAGTGGCGGAGTTTCGTGGCATCAACGGTGCGCCTTCGTGGTCTCCTGATGGTTCAAAATTAGCGGTGACATTGTCAAAAGATGGCAGTCCAGACATTTATGTATTGAATTTGGCAACACGTTCTTTGGTTAAATTGACCAAAAGCTTTGCCATTGATACTGAGCCGACCTGGTCACCTGATGGCGGCAGCATTGTGTTTACTTCGGATAGAGGTGGCAAACCTCAGTTATATATCGTGCCTAGCCAAGGCGGCGAAGAAAAACGTCTGACTTTTACCGGCAGTTATAACGCTCGGGCTAGTTTTTCACCCGATGGTAAAAATATCGCCATGGTGCATTCTAACGGTGGTGGTTATCGTATTGCTATCATGGATATGGCGACTCGGTCTATCAACGTATTAACATCAGGGCCATCTGATGAGTCCCCGAGTTTCGCACCCAACGGTAGTTTGATTTTGTACGCTTCTAAAAAAGGCGGCACGGGTTACTTATCGGCTGTGTCGATAGATGGTAAAATGCAACAAAAATTGGTGTTTGATAGTAGCGAAGTTCGCGAACCCGCATGGGCACCTTAGTCGAATTGGTTTTTTAGTAATTAATTTTTTGGAAAGATGATGAAATTCAACAAAACAATAGTAGTACTGGCAATAAGTGCCATGATGTTAACGGCATGTTCTGATGATAAAGACGAGAGTCTGACTGACGGAAGCCAAAATAGTGCAAGTGGTTTAAATGACGCTTCTACCAGTGGACTCAATGGTGGCGCAGGCGTCAATGGCTCAGCAATTGGCGGTGGTTACGGCAGTAATGGCGCGGGTGGATTAGGTCCTGAGTTTAGCGATCCTAACAATCCCTTATCCAAACAAACAATTTACTTTATGTTAGACAGCAGCCAAGTTCAGGACGATTTTATTCCTGTGATTGCTGCACATGCACAGTATTTGGCGGCACATCCAGCACAGCATGTGGTTTTGGAAGGAAGTTCCGATGAACGTGGCTCGCGTGAATACAATATTGCTTTGGGCGAACAACGTGCTAAGTCAGTTGCTAATTTATTAAAATCTCAAGGTGCTTCTGATGCTCAATTGGAAATTGTCAGCTACGGTGAAGAAAAACCAGCTGCGGCGGGACATGATGAATCCGCTTGGCAATTGAACCGTCGTGTTGAAGTGGTTTACCAAGGCCAATAAATGAAATCCCGGTTACTCCTCCTTTTACTTGCTTGTAGCAGCGTCAACGCTGAGCCTTTACCGTTGCCGCCTGCAGTTGATAATGCAACTTATCCAGCGGGACCACCTGCTTCTTCAAGACCCGCGTCGGCGACTACTCTGTATGAGTTGATGGGCAGACTGGAGCAATTACAGGCTGAAGTGCAACAATTAACCGGCAAAGTGGAGGAGCAAACCTATCTCATCACTGAGATGAAAAAGCGTCAGAACACTATGTATGCCGATTTCGATGAGCGTGTACAGGTGTTGGAAAAGAAGCTTGAAAGTACGGCTCAACCAGCTGCTGGTGAAGCTGGCGATCAAGCTGCCAATCAGGAAAAAAGTGAGACTGCCGCCGCTGCTGAACCGGCTGCTGCAGTTGAAGCCAATAAAACTGAAGGTAATAAAGCAGTTGCACCAGCGACGCCTGCGGCTGTGGATAAACCCGCAGAACAAAAGCCAGCTCCTGCCGCTGCTGGCGATTCCAAAGAACCTTATCAACATGCTTATGATGCATTGCGAAACGGCCATACCAGTCAAGCAATTACTGAATTTAAAGACTTGTTAAGTAAAAATCCGAAAGGAGAGTATGCAGGCAACGCTCAGTATTGGTTAGGTGAGGCTTATCGCGTTAATCAGGATGTTGACTCTGCTCGCAAGGCATTTTCGGCAGTGGTGGATAATTATCCGGCCAGCGCCAAAGTACCGGATGCTTTGCTGAAGCTTGGCTACATTGAGATTGAGCAAAAAAATCCGGCTAAGGCACGTGACTATTTAACAAAAGTGACTGTTGCGTATCCAAACTCAACTGCTGCGCATTTGGCCGCTAAGAAATTGCTTCTTATTGATCCACCAAAAAATGAACCCCCTCGTTAATTGTGGGTTCGTTACGCATCACCGAAATATTTTATTCACTGCAAGGTGAGTCCAATACCGTCGGATTACCGACGGTATTTATTCGACTAACCGGCTGTCCGCTCCGTTGTGTTTATTGCGATACCACTTATGCTTTTACTGGTGGTAGCAAGATGGACATTAATGCGATTCTTGATCAAGTTAAACAATACCCAACACTCTACGTTACCGTTACTGGCGGCGAGCCACTTGCTCAGCCTGCCTGTATTGAGTTGATGAGCAAATTAGCCGATCAGGGCTATCAGGTATCACTGGAAACCAGTGGCGCGTTGGATGTATCTAAAGTTGATCCACGCGTTATAAAGGTAATGGATCTTAAAACGCCCAGTTCCGGTGAGTTAAGTAAAAATTTATATCAAAACATCACCTATCTAACGGCTAATGATCAGGTCAAATTTGTGATCGGCAGCGACGAAGATTATCAATGGTCCAAACAAATACTGACGGAATACACTCTTGCTGATCGTTGCCAGATTTTATTTTCGCCAGTGATGGGGCAACAAAATCCTACCGAGCTTGCCGAAAAAATTCTCGCCGATTATTTGCCGGTGCGTTTCCAAATTCAATTGCATAAACTGCTTTGGGATGATGCCCAAGGCAAATAAACAGCTACGTTACCCATGCCCAAAAAAGCCATTGTTCTCCTGTCGGGAGGATTAGATTCGATTACCGTGCTGGCCTTGGCAAAGCAGCAAGGTTTTACCTGTTATGCGTTAAGTTTCGATTATGGTCAAAAACATAATGCAGAATTAATAGCCGCCGCCCAGATAGCTTCTGACTATCAAGTGACCGAGCACAAAATCATAAAATTGGGTTTTGGCTCGATTAGCGGTTCTGCGTTGACGGACGCCGATATTGCTGTCCCAAACACTCTCCAGCAAGGTATTCCGGTTACTTACGTACCGGCGAGAAACACTATTTTTCTCTCGTTTGCGCTGGGCTGGGCTGAAGTTTTAAATTTGCAGGATATTTTTATCGGCGTCAATGCGGTCGATTATTCTGGTTACCCCGATTGTCGGCCGGAATTTATCAATGCCTTTCAAAACATGGCCAATCTGGCGACTAAAGCCGGTGTGGAAGGTCAACGTTTTTCAATCCATACGCCTTTAATGAAGCTAAGCAAAGGTCAAATTATTCAGCTGGGTGTTACGCTTGGCGTGGATTACCAACGCACCGTGTCTTGTTATTCGGCTGATGAACAGGGTAGGGCATGTGGTGTCTGCGATGCTTGCAGGCTAAGAAAAACGGGGTTTGTTGAGGCTGGAATTGTCGATCCGACTCGCTATCAGTAAGTCGGCTACGAATTAAAACTCAAACGCCCCACGAATGGGGCGTTTGAGGCCACAAAAAACCGATTATTGGTTTTTATTCGTGACCGATTTGGAAGGTTTCTTCATTGTCTTCTACGATTTTGCCGCTAGTAGCATCAACTTCAACTTTACGCTCTGTGCCTTCTTTACTGACAATGTCGAACTCGTATGAAGCAGCACCATCTGGTTCGATTTCGTATTCAACTTCAGTGATTTCTCCCGCATGGGCCGCTAAAGCAGTTTGGCGAGCATCAGCTTCAGATACTTTTACTTTGGCTTTGAATAAAGCGTCTTCAGCATCTTTTACTTCTTGTTCGACTTCTATGACTTTACCTGTTTTACCGCTGCACTCAATATCCCACGCTTTGCCATCGGCTGATTCAATATCGAATTCGTACACAGGCTCATTTTTTTCAGTTTTAAATTCGACTTTAACAACCTTGCCATCGCGCTCTTTAAGCGCTGCTTTTACGCACTGTTGAATGGCGACTTTAGTTTTTGGAAATTTAATTTCTTTGCCGTCTGCGGAAACACTGCCGACAAACGCCACAGTGCCAGCAAACAAGGCGCAAGATATAATTTTTTTCATGGGAAACTCCTTAAATAAATTGAGCATGAATTCTATCAATTTTCAACGGGAAAATTTCCTGATATGCAGCTACTTCGGGCGCTGTTTAAGACTTTTTCATACCCACTATATTTTATAAAAGTATGACTACGTTAGCTAAAAACCGCCTTATCTGGCTCAAGGTTCATCTTTATCTGGCATTGATATGCGGATTCTTTTTTGCGTTACTGGGCTTAAGCGGCAGTGTCAGCGTTTATCGCGAAGAACTAGACGGCTTATTAAATCCGCATTTGGTGATAGAGCAGCCACAAGGTAAATATCAATCGTTAGATAAGATAATGTCGGCGGTAAAAATTGCACATCCGCAGCGCTATGGGTCCTGGACCTTAGAAATGCCGCAATCGCCGCATGGCATGATCACAGCCTGGTACGAAAAACCCAGAGAGACCTACTTTGAGCTTTATGCGCCATTGATGGTTTCAGTAAATCCCTATACCGCTGAAGTCGTCACGAGTCGATTTTGGGGGCAAACACTGACCACATGGATAGTGGATCTACACACGCAGTTGCAGCAAGGTAGCGTTGGCTGGCAGGCCGTGGGCGTGCTGGGTGTGATACTGATTGTTTCTGTCGTTACTGGCTTGGGTTTATGGTGGCCCGGTTGGCGCGGCATTGGGCCGGCATTAAAAATTAATATTAATGCCGGTGTTATGCAGCTGAACTTCGATTTCCATCGCTTACTTGGTTTGCTAATTGCCCCGGCTTTGCTCATGCTGGCATCGACGGGCGTGTTGTTAAGCTATCCAGGAATATTGGAAAGTTTAGCCGGAGGCTCCGGTATGGCTCATGGTGAAACGGGCCGGGACATTGTTAGCACTGCGATCCCCAATAATCACCCCACCAGTCTTGAAGCTGCGGAATTTGTTGCGCGCGGTTCATTTCCTCGCTCGGTGCTTAGACGTGTGACTACACCAGCCGGTGACTCAGGTATTTACCGCATCAATTTGCGTCAACCGGGTGAAATCAATCAGCGACATCCCTTTACCACCGTATGGATAGATCGTTGGAGTGGGCAGACCAGGGAAGTGCGCAATCCGGCCCAATTTTCCACCGGACCAACTATTGCCACCTGGATTTGGCCGTTACATACCGGTGAAGCGCTGGGTTCAAAAGGGCGATTGGCCTGGTTTATTGCCGGGCAAAGCTTATTTTTGCTGTATGTCACAGGAATGGTGCGGTGGCTGTATCGAATCGGCAAGATTAAGGATCGATCGATGGATTTGTCTGCGTTAATCCCGATAGCTAGCCGGTGGTTCAAAAAGACATCTAACTGGCTTGTTGTTTACTTTATGCGGCTGATAAAAAGGTTACAGCCCAGTTTAGCAATCGGTTATCGCGCGCTGCAGCAATGGCTCATCCGCTATCAGGCAAAAGTTGCCGCACAACAAAAACGCAACGGCAAAAGCGATTGGGATCTGTGATGTGCAATTCCATAGTCGCTTAGTCGGTTGTTGTCACTGTATGGTAATATTGAGGCCTTGATTTTTAGGCACAGCCTTATGACCGATACCAACTTGCCAGCGCACTTACCAGCACAATTGATCGACCGTTTCGGCAGAACAGTGGATTATTTAAGAATATCCATCACCGACCGCTGTGATTTTCGCTGTGTGTATTGCATGTCGGAAGACATGACGTTTTTACCGCGCGCCCAAATTCTATCGCTGGAAGAAATTTATACCTTGGCTAAAGCCTTTGCTGAGTTAGGCGTGAAAAAAATTCGCATCACCGGCGGTGAGCCTTTGGTCAGAAAAGGTGCGCTGGAATTGCTACACAACATCGGCCAGATCGAGTCGTTAAAAGAGCTGGTGATTACCACCAACGGCTCGCAACTTGAAACGATGGCGAAAGATTTAAAACAAGCCGGGGTTAAGCGTATCAACATTAGCCTGGATACCTTGGATGCCGACAAATTTAAAGCTATCACGCGGACCGGTGATTTACAGCAAGTGCTGCGCGGTATCAAGGCGGCCAAAGCCCAAGGCTTTGAGCGGATTAAAATTAACGCGGTCATTCTTAAAAATCGAAATCATTTGGAAGTGAATGATTTAGTTCAGTTTGCTGTCGATAACGCTATAGACATCAGTTTTATCGAAGAAATGCCCTTAGGTATGGTCAGCAACCATGATCGATCAGGGGCTTATTACTCCAGCGATTTAATCAAAAAAGACTTGGCGCGACAGTTTTCATTGATGGCGACCACCGAAAACACCGGCGGCCCATCCAAATACCTGAATGTGATCGGTACTCAAACTCGTGTGGGATTTATCTCGCCGCATAGTGCCAATTTTTGCAGCAGTTGTAACCGGGTAAGATTAACAGTTGAAGGCCAATTGTTGCTGTGTCTGGGTAACGAACATTCGGTTGATTTAAAACAAGTGCTTAGAGAGCATCCGGGCGACTTGGCAGTATTAAAACAAGCCATTATTGACTCCATGTTAATTAAACCGGAAAAACACGAATTTAATCTGCACGAGCAACCCATCATCCTGCGGCACATGAGTGTCACCGGCGGGTAAAAATTCATAAATAACACGTGGGAGTGATAACGTCGCGACGTCGTCATCACTCCTACGTTTTTTGCCTTTGGCAACTCATCAAACAAACACTATTGAGGTATTCATGTCATTTCAAGCACTCGGTTTAACCGAAGATCTTCTTAAAGCGGTCACCGATCAAGGTTACAAAACGCCGACTCCGGTACAACAAAAAGCCATTCCGTTAATCCTGGAAGGCCGAGATGTGTTGGCCGGTGCGCAAACCGGTACTGGCAAGACCGCCAGTTTCACTTTGCCGTTATTGCAACGACTGGCTGAAAATCATAATCCTGCGCAAAAACCGCGTCGCATTCGGGCGCTGATTTTAGTGCCCACCCGGGAATTGGCTGCGCAAGTTTATGAAAGCGTTAAAACTTACGGAGCGCATTTACCTTTTCATACCGAGTTAGTCGTAGGCGGGGCCAGTGTCGGCTTACAAGTCCGGCAGTTACGCCGTGGTTGTGACATTGTCGTGGCGACGCCGGGACGCTTGATCGATCATATTCGCCAACGCGTGGTAAGTCTGGCTAACATAGAAATTCTGGTATTGGATGAAGCCGACCGTATGCTGGATATGGGCTTTCTTCCTGACATTAAGCAAATCATGGCACTGCTGCCAAAACAGCGACAAAGCCTGTTGTTTTCCGCAACCGTTTCCAATGGCATCAAGTCATTGGCTTCCCAGTTATTAAACAACCCGGCTGAAGTTGAAGTTGCCAAACAAAATGCGACTGCAGACACCGTGTCCGAGCGCGTTTACGGCATTCCCAGAGAAGTTAAGCGTGAACTGCTGTCTTATCTGATTGGCAGTAATAATTGGAAGCAAGTATTGGTGTTTGTTCGCACCAAACACGGTGCCGATCGTTTGGAAAAACAACTGATCGAAGACGGCATTCGCTCGGTAGCGCTACACGGCGATAAAACTCAGGGCGCGCGTAACAAGGCATTGGAGTATTTCAAAACCGGCAAAGTGTCAGTGTTGGTGGCAACCGATGTGGCTTCAAGAGGCCTGGATATTGACGATTTACCGCATGTGGTGAATTTCGATTTACCGCAAGTGCCGGAAGATTACGTGCATCGCATCGGCCGAACCGGTCGGGCCGGGGCAAGTGGTGTGGCACTATCGCTGGTGTGTCCGGAAGATGCTTATTTGCTGGTAGCTATCGAACAATTACTAAAAAGACAAATTCCGCGTGTCGCTGATACCGGCTATCAACCGGTATCACTAAAAGTGCTTGATGCCCCCAAGAAAAATGGGCCGAACAAAGACACCGGTAAAAAAGACTTTAGGCACAGTAAAAAACCGGCTGCGAAAGCAGGGAAGCCTGCCGCTGGTAAGCCCGCTGCCGGGCAGCGTGATGGGGCAAAAAACAATCGAAAACCCGCTAAGCCTGCCGGTAAAGGTAGAGGATAAATTCAAAGAGTTAATTAGGTAATATTAAGCGCGGCTGTATACAAAGAAGTTGCGTGTAATAAGATATCAGTGATACCGTATTTGGTATGAATGAAATCGTCATGGATACTAATGTGCTGTTCGCCGGCTTGTATTCGGCTAGCGGCGCATCGTTTAAGGTGTTGGAGCTTTTAACAGAAGAACATCTGAGTTTAGTCATGTCGACACCGCTATTGTTCGAGTATGAAGATGTGTTGAAGCGCAACCAAGTCATGCTTGAATTAACAGACATTGAAATAGAAATGGTGCTTGATAACCTGTGCGGATTTAGCCGCCATCAAAAAGTATATTTTTTATGGCGTCCATATCTACCCGATCCGAAAGATGATTTGATACTTGAGCTAGCGGTAGCCTCAGGTGTGAGCACCATTGTTACTCACAATTTAAAAGATTTTACCGGCGTTGATAAATTTGGCGTTGAAGCAATTTCCCCCAAAATATTTCTGGAGCGTTTCGCATGAGTGCATTAAGTCTACGTTTACCGGATTCTATTCATCGGCATATCAAGGAGCTGGCTCGTAAAGAAGGGGTTTCCATTAATCAATTCATCGCCAGTGCGGTTGCTGAAAAAGTGTCGGCGATAGCCACTGAAGATTATTTACAGGAACGGGCACAGCGTGCAGATAAGTCGGCTTTTCAGGCAATTTTGGCAAAAGTGCCGAAACGTGAACCGTTGCCTGGGGATAGTTTGTAGAGCGAAAGCGCAACATAATTTAGTGACAAAACCATCATTCATTCGATCTCAAACTTCGAGTTGGTAATTTTTAATGTAAATCGTAAATCATGACACTTCCTTCACAACTTATAGAAAGTCTGGAAAACGGATTAGCCATTCCTTTTGTCGGTGCAGGTGTGTCGATTTCAGTGAAAAATAAGGGAGATGGAAATGACCTATTCCCCAGCTGGAAATCCTTGTTAGAGCGAGTCGTTATTCGTCTTGAGAAAGAAGGTAAGCATAACGAAGCTGGTATTGTTAATGGATATATCAACACAAACCGATTTCTCGATGCCGCTAGAGAAGCCAAGCAAGCATTAGGCGCGAACTGGTTTCCTTTTCTAAAACAGCAATTTGACCATGCCATCGAGGATGCTACACCAGACAGTTTGGAACTTGCTCGTCGAGTGTGGAAATTGGGTTCAAATTTAGTTGTCACCACAAATTACGATAATGTATTGCGCTGGGCTTGTCCGCAAAACCTAGATTTGGCACAGTGGGACATAGAAGCGCCCGCCGAGCAATGCAACTTATTGCGTAACGGTGTAAGCAAACCAACCGTCTGGCATCTGCACGGAAAAATCGACAACGCGGCTGAAATAATTTTGACGCCAGACGGTTACCAAAAACTATATTCTGGGGACAAAAGTGAGCAGAAATACCAAGCTGCCTTGCAAACCCTGCAACATCAATTAACCAGCCGCACTTTTATTTTTATCGGCTTTAGCCTTGCCGATAAGGATTTTGTTGAGCAAATCAATTCATTGGCGGGGATCTTTCAAGGTGCTGCAGGTCCGCATTATGTGCTGCTGCCAGAATCTCAAAGAACTTCGTTTAAAGCTCCCGTACCCTGTATCGAAGCTGTTTATTTCCAAGACTTCGGTGTGCCGCAGTTGGCGCTACTAGATGAATTAGCAAGCATCGTAAACTCAGAAAGTCCGGCAGCCATAGCCACTACTGCTTACGAAGTTGCCGATTACAGTCCAGACAAACCGGTGTTTTTTGTCCCATTTGCCAGCAAAGGCGAGCAAATGATAGGTCGTGAAGATGTCTTGTTACGAGTCCGTCAGCAACTTTGCACCGGCAAACGAACCGCTATCGGTCAAACGGCATCATTTCAAGGTTTAGGCGGATTGGGCAAAACCCAGTTAGCGGTGGAATACGCCCATACTTATCAACATGAATACGCCAACGGTGTTATCTGGATTAATGCTGACCAAGACATTTCCGTTCAGCTCATTCAGTTATCAGAAAAAGCGCGTTGGGTTTCGCCGCTGTCCGATCAGGCCTTTAAGTTGTCTTCAGCGACTAAACGGATTCGCGAAGTACCTAATTGTCTGATTATTTTCGACAACTTGGAAAGCTTAAAGGATATTGAAGAAATTCTGCCTGCAACTAACGTCGACAGTCATATTTTGGTCACTAGCCGTAAGGAGCAATCCGGTTTTAACCCTATTGCGCTGGTGACCTTGACGCCGGAGCAAGGCCTGCAATTACTGCTTCAGGAAGCTGAGCGGCAACCGCAAAACGAAGATGAAAGTCTTGCCGCTACCTCGATTGTGGAACAACTGGACGGTTTGCCGTTGGCGTTGGAACTTGCTGGTGCCTATTTGAGGAGGCGAGCCAGTGTTGGTTGGCAGCAATATCTAGCATTATTGCAAGATAACTTGCAAGCTGCTTTCCCCCGCTTTTTGCAAAATGAAAGTTTAACTCGTCACGAAGCTGATATTTATTCCACACTAAAAATCCATGAAGACTTGTTTAAGGAGGAGCCGCTACTTAAAGAGATTTTGGACGTGCTGACTTGGAGCGGCCCAGCGGCGATGTCAGTTTCTTTGCTATGCACTTTGCTAGCGCAGGACAGAGAATCGAATTTAACGGGCGCGTTATCTCTGGGCTGTGCTTTGCGGATTTTACAAAAATCTAACAATGGAGAAGCTTATGCCATTCATCGCTTGGTACGCGAAGTTCGCCGAGCTGAATTACCTTTATCGCAAAGAACAGATTGGGCAGAAACCTACGCGCAGCGGCTGGGCGATTGGTTTGAAGAGCATCGGAGGGATTTTCGTGATTTACCGTTGTTTGAATTCAATTTGGATCATCTACAAGCTTGGCAGAAAAATACTCAGACGTTGAATTTTCTGTTGCCTGCCACCCGACTACTGTGGCTGCAAGCCTACCCGGCTTGGCACTGGGGACGTTATCGTGAAGCGAAACAATACCTCATAAAGGCACAAGATTTGTATGCTCAGTCGGTAGCAACTCAGGATATCGCCTTAATGGCGCATTTGCTCAATGACTTGGGTTTGCTTGCATCGTACCTAGGTGATGGTAAAACGGCACTAACGTTAAGTGAGGAAGCCCTAAACTTACGTCTTGGCTTATTTGGTGAGGAGCATAAAGATACCGCACTGTCGTTAGGCAATATTGCCAGTTATTATAACTTATTAGGCAATACCTTTCGTGCTCTGGAGCTTGGCGAACAAGCTTTACGGATTCGGCGCAAATTATTTGGTGAAGAACATTCAGACACAGCAATTTCACTAAGTAATGTCGCCGGTTATTATGATTCATTAGGCAATACCCTTCGTGCTCTGGAGCTTGGCGAGCAAGCGTTGCGGATTCGGCGCAAGTTATTTGGTGAAGAACATCCAGACACGGCAAATTCATTGGGCAATGTTGCCTCTTATTACAACTCATTAGGGAATGCATCTCGTGCTCTGGTGATTGCCGAGCAAGCGTTGAGGATTCGGCGCAAATTATTTGGTGAAGAACATCCAGACACGGCAATTTTATTGAGCAATATAGCCAATTATTACAACTCATTAGACAACACATCTCGTGCTTTGGAGCTTGGCGAGCAAGCGTTGCGGATTCAGCGCAAGTTATTTGGTGAAGAACATCCAGACACAACAGCCTCATTGAACAATATCGCTGGATATTACAGGCACTCCGGAGATTTAAAATTAGCTATAGAAATTGGTAAACGAGCTTGGCTCATCCGGCAAAAACTCTTGGGCGATGAGCATCCCACAACAGTAATATCAAATTTCAATTTAATTAATTATCTGAGAGATGACAACAAACGCCCTGAAGCTTTTAAACGTCTGGAACATCAATTAGTCTTACTAAAAAAAGATCATCTGCAATATCAAGATCTTATGCAGTTACGAGCAGGATTACTGAGCAAACCATTACGTAATGGCTTTCGCCAACCATCTAAACATGTCGGCAAAAACAAACCCAAGAAACGCCGCTAACCCAATATAACATTGGCTTATTAGACCGGGATCCTCTTATTCCTGAACCAAAATCCAAGGCTTAACCACCACGGCCCAGACTGCCGCGTCCAGCTCAAACCATGAAAGCGCTTGATCATCCGAGACTAAACCGATTTGACTGTTTTGAAGCCAATCGGCTACCTGGTCTTTGTTATCGATAGAAAATTGATAGGCAACTTCTACCAAATCCAGATCCGGCGCGACAAATACCGCCGAGCCATTGGCAAAAAATCGCTGTAATTCTTTCCAGGCGATTTGTGAGGTTTCCAGGTTGACTTTTTCTTTGCTGAGATCAGGGATAGTGTGAGTCATGGTGCGGTTAGGTAGTCATAATAAGTTTGAGGCTGTTATTCTATAGCAAACTATTCATAAGCTAACCCAACAGGAGAAAAGTGTGTCAATTTTTGATTCGATAAAAAAGAACTCTAAATTAAAAGAAGCCGTCAAACTCAGTAACGATGCTCGTAAAGCCGATGCAAATACCGCTGAGCAAATGTATAAAAAAGCCTATCAAGACTATGCCGAGGTGGTCAGTGGCGATTTATTGCGTGCTGAAGCCTTGTACAACTGGGGATTTGCGCTGCTAAACCAGGCTAAAACCAAGCCTGAAGTTGAATCCATCAAAATTTATCAAGAGGCGATTATCAAATTTGCATTTTGCATGCTGATTCAACCTTCTTATTTAGGGGCAGCCATCGACGGTGGTGTTGCCTGTATGGATTTAGCCAGAATCAAAGCGGTGCCATTGCATGATGAACTTTATCAAAACGCCAAGACTTATTTTGAACAGGCCAATGCCATCCAGGCTGGTTCTGCGTCTTACAACTTAGCCTGTATTTATGCTTTGCTTGGTGAGCATGAGGCCAGCTTAAAAGCGCTGGAAGATTCTAAAAGCAGGGGCAGTTTGCCTGATGCTGCGGAAATTTTGAACGATCCAGATATGAGTAAAGTAAAAAGTGCCGCCTGGTTTTTGGAGTTTATCGATTCGTTAACCGCTAAAACGCCAGAGCCTGAAGTCGTCGCTGAAGAAAAAGCTGAAACGGTTGTAGAGCCTGATGTTGCAGTAACCGAGGCTGCTGCCGAAGAGGAATCTTCAGTAACCTCTGATGATCAAGCTGAAGTCACTACTTCAGAGGCAACCGAAGAAAAATAAACTTAAAAAGCAGCGAGGCAATCTCGCTGCTAGTTTTTTTGCAGCAACGGCTGCAGCAATTTAAGAAAGCTATCGGTTAGCTTATAAAGTTCATCCAGCTGTAGCAGTGCTTCGTGGTTCTTACCTAGAGTTTGAAGATCAAGTATGTTTGCCGCGAGCTCATGCACTTGTTGGTGCAAGGGCTCAATGCACTGAAAGTCGGGCTGTGCTTTATGGCGTTCCAGACCTTCGGTATCCAGCCATTTACTAAAATGGCATTGGTGGCTAATTTTCGGTGCTGCTGTGCTTTTGCCGTTAAGGTGGTTTTCTAGGGTGACAACCAAGGCACGGAGTTCGACGCTGGTATAAAGCAGCGCTAAATCTTCCTTCTTTACGGGTAGCAAATTAGCCCACACCGCTTCGGGTTGCCAACCGGCCGCCCAAGCGCACATTGCACTGGCAGGCATGGGGCGGCAATGCCGTAGCCTTGTGCCAGCTCACAGCCAAATTGCAGCAATAGGCTGCCATGTTCCACAGTTTCCACGCCTTCAGCAATCACTTGGCGATGAAAAGCGGCAGCCAAGCCCACCACGCCTTCAATAATTGCCAGATCTTCCGGGTCATCGAGCATATCGCGCACAAAGCTTTGGTCGATTTTCAGCATGGTGACCGGCAGGCGTTTTAAGTAAGTCAAAGACGAATAGCCGGTGCCGAAGTCATCCAGCGCATACTTCACACCGAGTTCTCGGCAGGTATGCAAAATTTGGGAGATATGCGCCAGATCTTCCAGGGCGCTGGTTTCTAACAACTCTATCTCCAAATACGTTGGGCTGACGTTGGGATGCGCTGCCAGCAGTGTTTGCAGACGGCTTGCAAAGTCGGTTTGTTGCAACTGGCGAGCGCCGATATTGACGCTGATCGGCAGGTCCAGTCCCAACGCCTGCCACTGCTCAATTTGCTCGAGCGCTGTGTCGATCACCCATTCGCCGATGTCGACAGCCAGTGGATGATCCTCAATCATCGGCAGAAACAGTGCCGGTGGCAGCAAGCCTTTGTCGGGGTGTTGCCAGCGAATCAAGGCCTCAGCACCGATAACTTTACCAGTGCGCATATTGACCTTGGGCTGATAAAACAACACAAATTCGTCTTCAATTAACGCGCGGCGAATACGATCTAAACTTTCGTGATGCCCGCGGATGCTGCTGTCCTGCTCGGCATCGAAAATGTGATAACGGTTTTTGCCCGCCAGCTTGGCTTGATACATTGCTTGATCGGCTTGCCGTAAAAGTTGGTCGGCATCGATGTCTTCTGCTTGCGGGTAAAAGCTGACGCCCAGACTGGCGGAAACTTGCAGCGAAATATCGCCAAACTGCACCGGCTGAGCTGCCGCCACCAGCAAACGAGCGAGCATCGGCACACTGGCTTCCGGATCAACCAGATCCACCAACACCACCACAAATTCGTCACCGCCCAAACGGGCAAGCGTGTCGCTTTCGCGCAATGCTTGCCTCATCCGTGTCGCCAAAGTGATGAGTAATTGATCACCGGCATCATGGCCATGATTGTCGTTAATGGCCTTAAATCCATCCAGATCCAGAAAAGCCGCCGCCACCCGTTGGCCGCGCCGCTGTGCTTGCGTCATTGCCTGACGCAAGCGGTCGGCTAATAACACGCGGTTAGGCAAGTTGGTCAGGGCATCGTAGTGGGCGATATGTTCAAGCTGCTGTTCATGTTCTTTGATTGAAGAAATATCAGAAAACAGCGCGACGTAATGTTGGGTATTGCCTTCGGAATCGCTCACTGCGCTGATGGTGAGTATCTCTGCATAGATTTCGCCGTTCTTGCGGCGGTTCCAGATCTCGCCAGCCCAGTGGCCTTGCGTTTTTAGGTCCTTCCACATGGCAGCGTAGAAGTTGTTGTCCTGAAGACCTGATTTGAGAATGCTGGGGTTGTTTCCTACTATTTCGTGGTGTGGGTAACCGGTGATGCGGGTAAAGCTATCGTTAACATCAATGACCTTGGCATCGGCATCGGCATCGCTGATTAGAATGCCTTCACGCGCATGACTGAAGACGCTGGCGGCGAGCTTGAGCTTAGTTTCGGCAAGCCTGCGTTCCAGTTCACCGGCGGCGCGCGCAACGACCTGTTTGATTGCGGCTTCTGTCTTCAAGCGGTTTGTGATCGGACGCCGTCCTATCACTACAAGTAATCCGATCGGCTGGCCGGTGCTGCTCCATAACGTTACGCCCACATAACTTTCGGCATTAAGATCCTGGAGGAATTGGTCGTGCGGAAATAATTGGCATACGTTTTCCGGGTAACAACAAATAGTTTGGCCCACCACTTGTCCGCAGGGCGTATCTTTTAACGCGTAAGTTAGATTGTCCTGAAAATTGCCATCGGACCAAACAGCTAATGTTCGTGCCGTCAAGCCATCGCCTTCAAGGCGATCAATACAGACAAACTCCATATCAAGGAGGTTACCCAAGAAGCGGGCGAGTGAGTAAAAAAAGGATTCGTCCGAAGATCTGCCGCTGACATTCGCCAAGAAAGCTTGAATCGCTTCAGACTGCTTGCGTTCGGTAATATCATCAATTGTCGCGATAAAAAAATCGACCGAGCCATCTTGCTTACGAATACATTTAACATTAAGGCGAGTGTTAATGGCTACGCCATCCTTGCGGATGAAGCGCTTTTCCATGGTGTAACCGTTTAATTTATTGCGCAAGACTTGCTCAAATTGCACGAGATCCGCATTAAGGTCATCAGGATGAGTCATCTCCACCCAGCTTTTGGTGAGCAGCTCTTCTTTGGAATAGCCGAAAATGTCACACAAATAGTCATTAACTTTCAGCCAGTATTTCGACTCTGGGGAAGTAATCGACATGCCGATAAAGGGCAAATCATAAAAATAGCTGAATAGTTGATCTGTTTTGTTTTGCTGTGCCGCCAAAGCAAGCAGTTGCATTCGTTTCTGCTGTTGCCAAAACAGTAATAGTGACAGCATCAGGCTTGATACGGCGGCAAAAGCGATTAAGGCGATCCAAAAGGAAGTGTCCCAAAGAGGCAGTAATACTTCATCGCGGTCAATTTTGGTAACAAGATGCCAGTCAGTGTTTGCTATCGGGCGATAAGCCGCCAAAATTTCAGTGTCACGATAATCCTTGCCTCGAGTCGTGCCAGACTGAGCGGCGTTAATTGCAACGAAGGAGGGCGATTTACTTGAAGGCAGTTTCGTCGTCAGTGCAGTATCTTGACGATGTCGCAGATTATTAAGATATAGGATCGATTCGCCTTCACGACGAACCAGCAGAGTTTCGGCACTGGCACTGGCGGAGGCTGACATTTGAATGAGCGGGTACAGAAACTGGCTGGCCAGATGTCGAATAATAACGGCGGCTACAGCCGGTTTATCTGGCGCATCATGAATAACGATTGGCACTATCCAATCTATATGGACATTACCTGATTCGTCACGGAACAGCTGACTGCGTTGCACTTGTTTAGTGCTGATTGATAGGGACACTAAATTCTGCGTTGCCGGCGGCATGTCCAGATGCTTGCCGAGGCTGAGTGCTAAATGTCCGTGGTTATCAATCAACAGCACACTATTAACAGCATAAGAATCAATCAAAGATTGGAATCGGTTTACTATTTCTTGTGTCGTTTGTGGGGGCGCTTTGCCTTGTAGTTGACTGCTTATTTTGGCGGCCAATCCTGTTTCCGATGCCAATATATTGGCATCACCGCTTCGCTCATTCAGCCAGTTTTCTATTTGATTAGCTTTAAGTTGCGCGATGGCTTGCAGATTGTTGAAAGCCGCTTGTTCGATTTGCGGAGTTTGTAATTTGACAAATAACACACCAATCAGGGGTAACACCAGCGCCAGTGCAATAAGAAGCAACACTAGCCGGTTTTTTTGCGAAGTAACAATTGTGGTGTGTTGTTCTGAACTGGATGTCTCTGGGAGTGTGCGGCAGCTTTTGAGCAGTAGGAACAATAATGCGCTGGTGATGGCAACAAATAGCCAGCCCTTTGAGGTATTGGCGAAGGCTATTTGCTCAGGATCGCTAAATAGCCGCATTACCAACTTATCGGAAAATACTATCCACAGGCAGGAAAAGACGACATAAATAAGCACCGGTTTCAGAGTGGAAAAAGTTGCTTTAATTTTATTGTCCGCCATGGATGTGTCGGCTGTTTTGGGTTTCATGGCTGATTTTTTATGATCAATATGTCAGGAAAGTAAGCGGTAAAAAATCAGCAGTTATTGAGTTTTAGGAAGAGCAGGCTGCCAAGAATACTTTCATTTTGGCGAGGCCTGATTCCTGAGATAAATTAATATTGCGTTGGGATATTTTTCGCGTAGGGTAAAGCTTGAATGCTTGTTTGCTAGCGCAGCTTGACTTGCGAAGAGCAATTAACCTTTGCCGCGAGTTCGCGTCAGGGTTTTATCTTTGGCGGTTTCTTGGGCCGCAATGCGATTTTCAATAAACTTGATGATAATTTCAGCAATGTCCTTGCCGCTGGCTTGTTCGATGCCTTTAAGTCCTGGCGAAGAATTTACTTCCATAATTACCGGGCCATGATTGGAGCGTAGTAAATCAACACCGCAGACATTAAGCCCCATGATTTTCGCCGCGCGCACCGCAGTTGAGCGCTCTTCAGGGGTTAAGCGTATTAAGCTTGCTGAACCGCCACGATGTAAATTAGAACGAAATTCACCGGCGATAGCTTGCCGTTTCATCGCCGCGACCACTTTATCCCCCACCACAAAACAGCGAATATCACTGCCTTCGGCTTCTTTGATAAATTCTTGCACCATGATGTTGGCTTTAAGGCCCATAAACGCCTGAATTACGCTTTCTGCGGCATTATGGGTTTCAGCCAGCACCACGCCAATGCCTTGCGTGCCTTCAAGCAACTTGATTACCAGCGGCGCGCCGCCGACTTGAGCAATCAAATCTTCAATATCGTCAGGATTTTTGGCAAAACCGGTGACCGGCAAGCCGATGCCTTTGCGGGCGAGCAACTGGGTAGAGCGCAATTTGTCCCGAGATCGTGAAATAGCCACGGATTCGTTTAATGGAAACACATTCATCATTTCAAATTGTCTGAGTACGGCCGTGCCGTAAAACGTCACCGATGCGCCTATTCGTGGAATTACGGCGTCAAAGCCCGTTAAATCTTCACCGCGATAATGAATGGATGGATTATGTGAGGTGATGTTCATGTAACACCGCAACACATCCAGTACACGGACTTCATGACCGCGAGCCTCGGCAGCTTCAACCAGACGCATGGTGGAATAAAGCTTGGGATTGCGGGATAGCACAGCAATTTTCATTAAAGATACTCAGTTTCAGACAATAAAAACGCTTATTTTGACATGAATAAGCGGAATGAGTTGGGTGGATCTTATGGATTTAGCTGCTCGGGAATCGTTCGTACATTCCCGAGCAATTGATGGCGCGCAATTACTATCGAGGATAGTAATTAGGTTGTTGCGGGTAATTTTGCTGTTGAGGATAGCCTTGTTGTGGGTAAGTCTGTTGTTGAGGATAGCCTTGCTGCGGGTAAGTCTGTTGTTGCGGATAGCCTTGTTGAGGGTAAGTCTGTTGTTGAGGATAGCCTTGCTGCGGGTAAGTCTGTTGTTGCGGATAACCTTGTTGAGGATAAGTCTGCTGCTGAGGATAGCCTTGTTGTGGATAGTTCTGCTGTTGCTGAGGCGCACCTTGCTGACTACCGGCATTTTGATTGGCGACAATAGCCAATTCCACACGACGATTTTGCGAGCGGTTAGTTTCATCGGTATTCGGGAATTTAGGCGCTCTTTCGCCTAAGCCTTGCTGAGTCAAACGAGCATAGTTGACGCCGTGTTGTCCCAGATAACCGGCCACACTGGCGGCGCGGCTTTCTGACAATTTCTGGTTATGACTATCCGAGCCCAAATCATCGGTATGGCCGGTGATAGTAATGGTTGACTCAGGATATTGATTTAAAACTCTGGCTACCGAATCAAGGGCCGTTTTCGCTTGCGGTGTTAATTCGGCAGAATCCAGCCCAAAGGTGATGCTGCTGGGCATGGTCAAATTGAGGGTATTCTCTGCGGTGCGTTGTACTTCAATGCCGGTGCCTTGCAATGACTGTTGCATTTCTTCTTGTTGATGATCCATGTAACCACCTACAGCAGCGCCTACGGCGGCACCTGCCAATGCACCAAGACCGGCATTTTTTAAATCGTTACCGCCAAACAACGTGCCGGCACCGGCACCGACGGCGGCGCCAATGCCCGCACCTTTGCCCATATTGCCGATAGACGATTCGCCGGTGTAGGGATCCGTCACACAAGCGGTTAATAAAATTGAGCAGATGCTCAAAGGTAATAATTTTTTCATGATGATCAAACCCTTATGGAAGTAGTTAAAAATTACATCTGGAATTGGATGATCTATCCAGGCGCGCAAATTATACCGCAGCAATTTAAACAAGCACGATTTGCTGAAAACCGCTGGTTGTCCGTTATCATGATTGCTTTTCTAAAAGATGATTTATTCAGTTGAACGCTAAATTTATTTTCCAAAACCGCGATTTTCTTAAGCTACTTAGTTACCGTGTCCAAATGGTACTCGCCTATCAGATCATTGCGGTCGTGGTGGGCTGGCATATCTATGAACTCACCCATGATCCGCTCGCGTTGGGCTTGGTGGGGCTCGCCGAAGTAATACCTTATTTCAGTACGGCGCTGTTTGCCGGCTATGCGGTTGACCATTATTCGCGCCGATTATTGGGGGCGCTTGCGTCGGTGATGTTATTTAGCAATGCTCTGACGCTGTCGGCAGTATCAACAGGTTGGATAAGCGGTAACCCGGTTTACTGGATTTATGCCTCGATTGCGTTTACCGGCCTTGCCCGCGCGTTTATAGCGCCCGCTTATAACTCATTGTTTGCGATGGTCTTGCCGCGAGAACAATATGCAAAAGCTGCAGGTTTCGGCAGCTCGGTCATTCAGACCGGATTGGTATTGGGACCTGCGCTTGGTGGAATGCTGGTCGCCTACGCCAGTAAAACGGCAGCCTATTCATTAGCCAGTTTGTTATTCCTTGGCGCGGCAATCGCCATGGCTTCAGTAAGTGTGCAAGAACCCAAACCTGTTGCCGGTAGCCCGGTATTTGCCAGCATTGCAGAAGGGCTGCGCTTTGTGTTTAGTAGTCAGATTATTTTGGCCGCGCAATGTCTGGATATGTTTGCCGTGTTGTTTGGCGGTGCGGTGTCGATGTTGCCTGCATTCATTCAACAAATTTTTCAGTACGGCCCTGAAGGCCTGGGCATCTTGCGCGCTGCGCCTGCCGTGGGCGCCATTGTGTCCGGCCTTATCTTGAGCCGTTATCCCATCAATCTTCATGCGGGCCGGATACTGTTAATCTCAGTGGCAGGCTTTGGCTTGTGCATTATTGGTTTTGCCTTATCCACCAATGTTTGGATTGCCGGTGTCTTGCTGATATTTTCAGGTGTTTTTGATGGGGTATCGGTGGTCATGCGCACCACTATTCTGCAATTGGCAACGCCAGATGCCATGCGTGGCCGGGTCTCGGCAATCAACGGCATTTTTATTGGCTCATCTAATGAGCTAGGTGCGTTTGAATCGGGTGTCGCTGCCAGAATGATGGGCCTGGTGCCATCAGTCATCTTTGGCGGAATAATGACGCTACTAGTGGTTGGCGTAACAGCTAAAAAAGCACCTCGACTGAGAAAGCTAGAACTTAGTCAACTTCAATAATTTTTCAAAAAAATGTTAAGAATATTTCACACCGCAGATTGGCATCTTGGACACCATCTTCATGGCGTATCGAGGCAACTGGAACATCAGCAGTTTCTGGATTGGTTATTGGATGAATTGCACAACAAACACGCCGACGCGCTGATTGTTGCCGGTGATATTTTTGATTCGGCAAATCCATCCTCTGCCGCGCAGTCGCAGCTTTATGAATTTCTGGTCAAAGCTAAAATTCGGCTGCCGAATCTGAACATCGTGTTAGTTGGGGGTAACCACGATTCCGCGTCACGACTGGATGCGCCATCACCGATACTTAATGCGCTGGGCGTTACCGTGGTCGGCGGCTTGTCGCGTGATGATCAGGGTAATATCGATTGGGATCGCTTATTGGTGCCGCTGACCAATGCGGCGGGCGAAATCAAAGCCTGGTGCGGCGCGATGCCGTTTTTGCGCAATGCTGATTTACCGACGACTGCCAGGGATGGTGCTGGCGATACAGAACGTACTGACGAACAAGCCGGCGATCCATTAATCTCCGGCATAAAAACACTGTATGCCGAGTTGTTTGCGCAACTGCAACAAAAGGCGAGCGATGACCAGAGCCTGATCTTGACCGGGCATTGTTATATGGTCAACGGCGCGGTGTCTGAGTTAAGCGAGCGCAAAATACTGGGCGGCAATCAGCATGCGCTGCCGGTCGAATTATTTCCCGATGACATTGCTTATGTGGCCTTAGGCCATTTGCATTTGGCGCAAAAGGTCGGCGCGAACGAGCATATTCGTTACAGCGGTTCGCCGATTCCACTGTCGTTTGATGAAACCAATTATTTGCATCAAGTTGTCCAGGTTGACGTAAGGGCAGGGCAACCCGTTGCAACCGTCGCCGTTAAAATCCCTCGCAGCGTGCAATTACTCAGAATTCCCAATGGCAAAGATTTTGCCGCGTTGTCAGAGGTGATCGAGCATTTGGAAAACCTGAATTTGGACGACCTGCCGCTAGAACAAAGACCGCTGCTTGAATTGCGCATCCGGCTGGAAAAACCCGAGCCCGGACTGCGTCAGCAGATTGAAGAAGTCATCGCCAAATTGCCGGTGCGCTTATTGAAAATCTCCACGGCTTACAGCGGCAGCGAAAAAAGCCTGGCCGATTTAAAAATCGAAGAACGCCTGGAAGAACTGCATCCGTTGGATGTTTTCCAGCGCTGTTATCAAAACAAGTATGACCAGGATGCACCCGAGGCCATCAATGCGTTGTTTAACGAGTTGGTTGAAAGCCTGCAAGGAGGCGACTAATGCGCATTTTAGCGATACGCGGGAAAAACCTGGCCAGTTTGGCAGAGCCGTTTGAGATTTTGCTCAATGCCGGGCCGCTTGAACAGGCCGGATTATTTGCTATTACCGGACAAACCGGTGCCGGTAAAAGCACCATTCTGGACGCCTTATGTCTGGCGCTGTATGACGAAATTCCGCGTCTGCCGAGCGGTCAAGGGTTTGCAGTAGGCCATAAAGACGAGGATGAAAAACTGCGTGTGACCAGCAATGACGTGCGCTCGATACTACGCCGCGGCACCAGTAACGCCTATGCCGAAGTAGATTTTATCGGTAAAGACAAGCATCACTACCGAGCGCGTTGGGAAGTCAGCAAAGCTCGCGGCAAAGCGGACGGCCGATTGCAGGCGCAGGAAGTCACCTTAAGTAAAATTGACGACGGACAACGCATCGGGCAGGGCAAAAAAGATACGTTGGAGAAAATCAGTGACTTGATCGACCTTAACTTTGACCAATTTCGCCGCTCGGTATTATTGGCGCAGGGCGATTTTGCCGCGTTTTTAAAAGCCAAAAAAGACGAGCGTTCCAGTTTGCTGGAGCGCATCACCGGCACCGAACTTTATTCCGAGCTGTCTATTGCGGCTTTTGATCGGGCCAGACAGGAAAAAGACGCGTTAAACCAGATTGCAAGCCGGATGCAGGATCAAATCCCGCTGGATGCCGAAGCCCGTCAGCAGCTGGAACAACAACGTGATCAGTTCATTAGCCAGTTGGCCGACCTGGACAAACAAATCGCAGATAACCAGAAAATCATCGACTGGTATGCCGAACTGAAAAAGCTGCAAGAGGCGGAACGAGTTGCCCGTGACGTTCTTGCTGGCAGCCAACAGGCCTGGGATACGGCAGAAACCGAAAGGCAGTTAATCCAAAAAGTCGAAGCCGTGCAGCCTTTAAAACCGCTGTTGGCTCAGTTCCAAACGGCGAACACTGAACACCAAGATGCTCAGCAAAAGCTTAAAGACAGCGACGAACAGCAGATAGCGACTGAAACAAAACTACAAACAGCAAAGGAACTATTAAGCGCACGCGAGAAAACGTTAGCCGCAGCCGATCAGCAACAGCAGCAGGCGCAACCGCTATTAATTAAAGCGCGGGCCTTGGACACCCGAATTGATGTTGTTCGGCAAACTGTCGGCGGCCTAGCTATTGAAGAAAACCAATTGCTTATAGCGTTGGACAGCGCCGAAAAAGACCATCAATTCTTATTGACTCGGCAAACTGAACAAGCTTCGGCATTACAACAGCTAAATATCTGGCTGGAACAAAATCAGGACATTAAAGCCATCGCCGCCGAATGGAGCCGGTGGGATGCCGAGCTGGAACGCTATCAAACCTTTAACGTCAGGAAAACTGAGGCTGCATTTAACGCGGATCAGTTAAGACTGGCGGTTGATAAGGAAGTAGGCAGTCTGGCGGAGCTAAAATCGGCGATTGATGACAGCCAGAAAAATCTGGAACAGCATCAACAGACGCTTTCGCAACTTAAAAACCAGGACAGCCGCCAGTCACTTGAAGACCTGCACCGCTCCAAAGATGAGCTTGAAAATAAGCGCGGACAGGTCGCCCAAGCACTGATCCTGGCGAACAATGCGCAAGAGCTGCAACAGACTATCAAGCAGGATACGGACAAACTCGCAGTAACCGAACAAGCGATTAATGACAGCACGTTGCAACTGCAAACTTTCAACCAGCAGCAACTGGCTAACGGTATTACTCTGGGCGAGGCAAAAAAAGCCTTGGAGTTGATACAGGCAACCACGCATAAAAACGCCGAACAATTCCGCGCTTTGTTACAGGACGATCAGCCTTGCCCGGTTTGCGGGGCGCTTGAGCATCCCTGGAAAGATCATGCCGACATAGGTAATGAACATGCGGCAGCGCAGTCAGCGCGGGTCGCCGAGCTGGAAAACCAACATGCAACGCTGATTAAAGCTATCGCCGAATTGACCAATGCCATCAGTCAAGGACAGGAACAAAAAGCAACCTTGACCGAAAAGCTGGCCGAGGCACAGACACAACTGGCACAGTGCGGCGATGATTGGGCCGCTTTAGCTATGCATGAAAAATCAGATTTTGCCGTCACCGATAGCCAGCTGTTAGCTGAACTTAAAAGCCACGAAGCACAAATCAATTCCGCGCTGGAGCAAATCAAGCAGCAGGAAAAAGCGGCGCTGGAATTACAAAAACAACTTAAAGCGGCGCAGGAATTATTCGATGCGGCCAAGCTGAAAAAGGAAAGCTTATCTGTCGAACACACCGCGCTGGATAAGCAACACGCCAAAAATAAAGCCGACCTGGAGCATGTCGCAATCAGCCTTGAGGAGCTGGAAAAACAGCTGCAAACGATTGTCGATTTGTTGGCGATACCGTTCCGGCAACTGGACAACTGGCAAGCTGATTTGCATGATGTCACCGCAGCATTCAGGCAAGATTGCGCCGTAAAAGTGCAGCAATTCCAGAGCACTGAACAGCAGATTAACGCTGCCGCCAAAGCCCTGGAAACAATCAACCATGATGAAAAGCTTGCCGAGCAGGTGTTGCAACAAAGTCGGCAGCTGCACCAAATCAAACGGTCTGAATTAAACACCCAAACAGCAGAACAGCAAAAACTGTCACAAGAACGCGAGGCGCTGTTGCCAAAAGTGACCGCCGACAGTTATGAACAAACGGTTAACCAAAACCTACAGGCCGCAAGAGCCGCCCACCAGCAGGCTGGTAACGCGGTCAGTCAGGCGGAAACGGAGCTGGCAAGCCATAAACAAAATCAGCAGCATTGGCAAACTGAAGCAGCCAGACGTTACAACAATTTGGAAAAAGCCCTAAACGAGTTGAATCAGTCGCTGGAAAAACAAGCCATCAATCTTGAGCAGTTAAGCCGGTTGCTGGAAAAAGACGAACGCTGGCTGACTGCACAGAAAACCCAGATGGCGGCGTTGGAGCGCAGCCTGCAAGAGTCCGCGGCCTTAGTAAAAGTTAAAGCTGATGATTGCGTTAAGCACCAAGGTACACCAGTAGACAGACCTGAAGAAGACGCCACCAAACTATCAGCCGAATTGCAGCAACAAAGACAGATTGCGCATAGTCAGAAAGAAGAGCAAATCATACTGCTGCGGGAGGATGATAAAAAAATCGAATCCGGACGGTTGTTAAAAACGGAGCTGGACAGCCAACGAGATCGCTGGGAGCAATGGGAAAGCCTGAATGAATTGATAGGCTCAAAAAGCGGTGCCAAGTTTCGTACTTTTGCCCAAAGCTTGACTCTGGAAGCATTGCTGGCGCACAGCAACCAGCATCTTGAAGATTTTGCCAAACGCTATGCCCTGCAACGTGTGCCAGGCAGCGATCTGGAGCTGCAAATTATCGATCGCGACATGGCCGACGACGTGCGCAGCGTCCACAGCCTGTCCGGCGGAGAAAGCTTTCTGGTGTCGCTGGCGCTGGCCTTGGGCTTGGCGTCCTTGTCATCCAATAAAACCCAGGTCGAATCGCTGTTTATCGACGAAGGCTTCGGCAGTCTGGACCCGGAAACGCTCGACATCGCCATTGCCAGCCTGGACACCCTGCAAGCCTTGGGTAGAAAAGTCGGCGTTATCTCGCATGTGCCTATTTTGGTTGAGCGGATTGGCGCCAAAGTGGTTGTTGAAAAACTGGGAGGCGGGCGGAGTAGTGTGGTGATTTCTGGTGGGTATTAGTTGAGAAACTTGAAAAATCCTACCCTTCGACAAACTCAGGGCTCAGCGCGAACGGTACTTTATAAATTAATCCGGTACGCTCGTGTGGGTTTCTCGAAGCCTGTCCTGAGCGTAGCCGAAGGGCATGATCGTAACGGTTTTTTCGATGTTTCCATATAAAAAGGGGCAGATTATTGCCCCTTTACAGGTAAAAACCGCCTGTTACTTTGCTGGCGTAGGTAACACCTTGCCGCCTTTTTCGTCACATTCTTTTTTAGTCACGGTGTTTACGCCTTGGCCTTTGCAGGCATTTAGACCGTTGCATGCGCTGGTGGCAGTTGCGCACTCTGACTGACCTTTGCAGGCGTTGATGCCGCCGCAATTAACCTTTGCTTCTTGCGCAGCGCCTTGCTCCGCAGCCATTGCTGATCCGGATATAAATAATGCGGCTGCCGCAGTAGCCAATATCAACCCGGATGTGTTTTTTGAAGTAGACATAAATTTCCTTAAGTTTTTGATTCGTAGATTTAATTACCTATCTGTTGAAAGCAGAACCAAGCATTCTCGGTCGGCTGACGAACAGTTAGTCGTTATACAGCAGCATTCCTTACAATCGGTTCACATGCTCCAGTGTTCCGAACCGTAGAGCGTGGGGACGATGTGTCTCGAATTCGGAAACTTATCCAATTCGGTTACTATTTTTTCCCTATCCGATCTTCTAGCTGCTCGGTAAAACGATGAGCCGCTTTGCTGATGAACTTGGACTGGGTCTGGAAATTTCGGCAGCGGCTACACATCAGTACATGCAAACCCACAGCGAACCGCTCGGCTAAAGTCGATTCGTTGTCTAATTCTTTGGAAATAAGCAATGTAATGTCTCGACAGTTACGCATGGTGATTTTCCTGTTGTGCTTTCGAATCATTAAACCAGCGGATTTCCAAACATTCACGCAGCCGTAGCCGTGCTCGATGCATGGTGACCCAGTAATTGGCCGTGCTCAGTCCGGTTTCACGGCATACTTCATCAGCTTCCAGGCCGACCAGTTCGCGCAGCATAAACACCTTGGCCATTTGCGGCGGCAGGTTGTTCTGGCAGGTCTCGTAGATTATCCAGAACTCCTGTTGCTTGAGTGCGGCTTCCGGGTCGTTCCAAGCGCTGGGTCCGCTATGCCATTCGCCATTGCTGGTAAAAAAATCGTCTTCGTCTACTGCGCTATTGTCGGCATCGATTTGATCTAATTCTGGCGTGACGACTTCGCGGACGCTACGTCGCCAGTGGTCGGCAATTTTGTGCTTCAAAATGCCGATCAACCAACTGCGCAGACTGGCCTTGCCTTCAAAGTTCGACGCAGCTTGCCAAGCCGCCAGCAAAGTTTCCTGCACCGCATCATCAGCCAATTCGTGGTCACGCAATTGCAGCAGCGCGTAACGGAACAGCACGGGGCGATGCTCGGCCAATACTTGTTCGCTTAATCGCTGTTCGGCGATATTTTTAGTCATTAAATGCCTCGGGTGTTTTTAGGGAAATGCTGAATAAATTGATTCCGCCCATGGTTCGACACGCTCTCGGCAACTGCTCCATGCGTTGCCCTACCTCCTGCAACCCTGCAGTCGACCACGAACGGATAATTGTCTAATTAAAAGTAAGGGCAGTGTAATAGATTACCGCGCTACAAATAGCTGCACATGGCAGAGTCAACAACCAAGATAAGGCAATCGATGCCATCACACCAGAATTGGCCTTGCCGCTGACCAAGCCGATACCAAACAAGGAGCCGACCGAGACATGGGTGGTCGACACCGGCATACCGAATTTACTGGCAAAAATCACCAGCAGCGCCGTTACCAGATTGGCCGACAGCCCTTGGCTTTCAGTGATTGAGGTAATTTTAAGACTTATGGTGTCAGCCACTCGTCGGGAGTTGAACGCACCACCCAGCAACATAGCCAAGGCTACGGTAATGATGATCCATTGGC
>Ga0208752_100048_pt1 | contig 40227 bp, 37 predicted proteins | sample LakWasMet27_LOW6_2_FD_183871 | JGI IMG/M metagenome (GOLD analysis project Ga0208752, IMG submission 183871) | Freshwater sediment methanotrophic microbial communities from Lake Washington under simulated oxygen tension - Sediment Metagenome... | ecosystem: Environmental > Aquatic > Freshwater >... | reverse complement strand
GGGCGTTGACCTGGCTTTGGGTCGCGCCGGGCAGCTGGATTTCCACGGGATCCTCGATCGTCGAGATGTTGATCCCGGGGTTGTTGATCTCGTTGAGGGCCGCGTAGAGGGAAGTGGTCTTGCCGCTGCCCGTTGGTCCCGTCACGAAGATGATGCCGTTGGGATTCTGGATGAGTCGCTTGAGCGGCCCGAGAATCGGCTGGGAGATCAGCATCTTGTCCAGCGAAAGCATCGATTTCTTGCCCGTCGCCGCCAGGACCCGGATCGCGATCTTTTCGCCGTAGAAGGCCGGCAGGCTGGAGAGGCGGAAGTTGGCCGTGCTGGTGCCGATGCTCAGGGAGAAGCGGCCGTCCTGGGGAAAACGGGTTTCCGAGATGTTGAGGCTGCACATCACCTTGAGCCGGGCCACGATCGCGCGATGGAGTTTGCGGGAGAAGGTGATGACTTCACGCATCATCCCATCGACGCGGAACCGGATGCGGGAGTTGATCTCCTGAGCCTCGATGTGGATGTCGGTCGCCCGCTCGCGCAGGGCAAAATAGATCATCTCATCGAGGACCTTTACCAGGGACTCCGATTCCGCCAGATGGTCGAAACGCTCGCCGGAACCCTCGGGCTGGTTGAAGAGACTGTCGTGCTCGAGCTCGGTGAGGCTGTCGGAGAGGGTTTTTTCCGTGCTGTACTGGATGGCGATGGCGTCATCGATCTCGCAGGGCAGGCAGAACACCGGGCTGACCGGCAGTTGGACGATCTGCTCGAGCCGGCGCAAAAGGTCTTTGTCCTCGGGTGACCCCAGCGCGACGGTCAGGACGCCGTCGATCAGGTAAAGGCCAATTGCCTTTATCTTGCGGGCGATCGGCAGGGGGATTTTCGCCACCGCCTCATCGGTGATTACAGAGGCGAGCACATCGACGTACGCGATGCCGATGGAATTGGCCCACAGCCGGCAGGCGTCTTCCTTGGTCATGATGCGGGCGTCGATGATCGCTTGCAGATGACCCAAGGTGCCGCTGCCGTGCAGTTTCCCGGTGGTGTCGAGTTCCGCGGTGAACTCAAAGTTCGGCTGGGCCCGGACGAGCGCCAGAAAGGCTTTATTTTCCCGGTTTGATGACACGGCGGGGGCGGTTTTTCTGGAACAGCTTGGCGATTTCCACCTGCTCAAGCTTCTCCATGGCGAACGCGGGGGCATGGCGCTCGAGTTTCACCTCACTGAGCAGCTGGGGCAGGGAATAGCGGACCTCATTGAGTCCGGCGAAGGCGTGGATCTCAGGTTTCATGGGCAGGCTCGGCTTCGCCGAAGCATTCCGCGAACAGGCGATCAAACTGCTGGGTGAGCTCCTCGCGCGGGGTGTCCTTGCGGATGTAGTCGATGGCACCGAGCCGCACGCATTCCTCCACCGTCTGGCGGTTCGCGAGGGAGGTGAGCATCACGACCAGCGCCTCGGGATCGGCGCGACGGATCTCGGCGAGGGCCTGCAATCCGTCCATGTTTGGCATGTTGACGTCGAGCAGGACGAGGTCGGGTTTTTCCTGGGCGTACAGGGAGGCGGCGATGGCGCCATCCGCCGCCTCGAGGATGACGGGCGAATGGTATTTCCTCAGAATGAGGCCGACGAATTTCCTGATGTGAGCCTCGTCGTCGGCGAGAAGGATTTTTACCGGGGAATTCATGCGGCGAGGGGGAAGGTGATCTTGAACACGCTGCCGAGGTCGGCGGACTCGACCGTGATGGTGCCGCCGTGCGATTCCATGATGCGCTTGCAGATGGCGAGTCCCAGCCCGGTGCTCTTTTCCCCGGCCGTGGGTTTGACGGAAGTCTGGCCGAAATCCTGGAAGAGCTTGTGTCTTTCGTCGGCAGGGATGCCCGGGCCCTGGTCCTTCACCAGAATGGAATAGTAGCAGTCGCTGGTCTCGGTGCTCACCTCGATCACTGAGTTGGGCGGGGAGAACTTGATCGCGTTGCTCAGGAGGTTGTCGAGCACCTGCCGAACCTTGTCGCCGTCGATCGGCAGCACGCTCGCCACGGGAGGGGAGGGGAACTTGATAAGCGAGCCCTTCTTGCCGGCGTTGATGTTGTTGAGGCAGACCGCCTTGGTGAGCAACTCGGTGATCGGCCGGTTGGACGGCTGGATCTTGAGTTCGCCGGACTCGATCACGGAGAGGTCGAGCAGTTCGTTGACCATGGTCAGCATTCCCTGGCTGGCTTCATGGATCGTCTTTACGAGATCGAGCTGATCGGGGGTGAGGGCGCCCACCGTGCCGTCCTCCAGGAATTCCGCGAGGCCGCGGATGGAGGCGAGGGGATTGCGGAGGTCATGGGCAACCATGCCGAGCAGCCGGTTCTTGGCGGTGTTGGCGGCGCTGAGCTGGGCGACGAGCTGGCGTTGCTGTTCGTTCAGGATGCGGTTTTGCAGATGGGTCCGCAGACGGGCCAGCGCTTCCTTGGGTTTGAAAGGCTTCGGGAGGTAGTCTACGCCGCCGACGGCCAGGCCCTCGACAATATCATCCGACTGGGACTTTGCGGTGATGAAAATGACCGGAGCCAGATTATCTCCATGCTTGCTTCTGAGGGTGCGACAGGTCTCAAAGCCGCTGATGCCCGGCATGATCACGTCCAGCAACACGAGGTCTGGTTTGAAGGACTCGTATTGCTCCAAGGCCGACTCTCCCGAGTGCGCCTCGGCGATCACGTAGCCCTCTGGCTTCAGAATGTTGGCCAGGATGCGCACGTTCAGCCGGTCGTCATCGACGATCAGGATGCGGCGGCCACCCAAACTGGTCTTTGGTGAATCTGGAGAATGAGTCATTGCAGTGCTCACCGCTTGTAACGGCCAAAGGTGCCTGCTCATTAAGGAGAAACAGCGGGTATTCCTTGTTATATCAAAGAATCCGGATGCGACGATGTTTTTACTTGCCTGATGGGGCCGCGTGGCAATCGTCTGGTCATGGCAAACTCCTTTGTTTTCTCCTCCGAGTCGGTTGGCGAAGGTCATCCCGACAAGGTCGCTGACCTAATCTCCGACAGCGTGCTCGATGCCTGCCTCGCGCAGGACAAGTACAGCCGCGTCGCTTGCGAAACCATGGTTAAGTCCAACATGGTGATCCTCGCCGGTGAAATCACCACCAAGGCGAAGCTCAACTACGAGACGATCGTGCGCGACGCGATCCGCGAAATCGGCTACGTGAACATCGATGATGTGTTTCATGCCGATCAGGTTTTCATCAACAACTACCTGACCCGCCAGTCACCCGACATCGCGCAGGGCGTGGATGCCGTGAAAGTGAAGGGCAAGAAGAAGGCTGAGCAGGGTGCCGGCGACCAGGGCCTCATGTTTGGCTACGCCTGCAATGAGACGCCCGAGCTGATGCCGACCCCGGTGATGTTTGCCCACCGTCTGGGCCGCCTCCTCACGAAGATCCGCAAGTCCGGCAAGGCGCCGTGGCTCCGTCCGGACGCGAAGTCCCAAGTTTCGATCCGCTACGAGAACGACAAACCCGTCGAGGTCGTCAACGTCGTCATCTCCACGCAGCACACGCCCGAGGTTTCTCACAACACGATCGAGAATTATCTCATTGAGCACGTCATCAAGAAGGTGATTCCCGCCCGCATGCTGACGAAGAAGACCCAGTTTCTGATCAACCCGACCGGTCGTTTTGTCGTCGGTGGCCCGCAGGGCGATTCCGGTCTGACCGGCCGCAAGATCATCGTCGATACCTACGGCGGTTGGGGTCGTCACGGCGGCGGCGCCTTCTCGGGCAAGGATCCGTCGAAGGTTGACCGCTCCGCGGCCTACATGGCCCGCTGGGTCGCCAAGAACATCGTCGCTTCCGGTCTGGCCGAGCTGGCCGAACTGCAGCTCGCCTACGCCATTGGCTATCCCGACCCCGTCAGCGTGTACGTCGACACCATGGGCACCGGCAAGGTCTCCGACGAGAAGATCGCCAAGGCCGTCACCAAGGTCTTCGGCTTCAAGCCCGCCGATATCGTTTCCCAACTCAACCTGCTCCGCCCGATCTATCGCCAGACCACGAATTATGGTCACTTCGGCAAACACGGCCTCCCCTGGGAGCAGACCAACAAGGCCGCCGCCCTCCGCGCGGCCGTCGCCTAAACCACATAGAAAAACATGTCTACCACCACCTCTTCCGCTCCGGCCCACGATTACAAGGTCAAGGATATCAACCTCGCCGATTGGGGCCGTAAGGAAATCTCCGTCGCCGAGCACGAAATGCCCGGCCTTGTTTCGGTCCGCAAGAAATTCGGCCCGGGCAAGCCCCTGCAAGGGGTCCGGATCACCGGTTCGCTGCACATGACGATCCAGACGGCCGTCCTCATCGAGACCCTCACCTCGCTCGGCGCTGACGTTCGTTGGGCTTCCTGCAACATCTTCTCGACCCAGGATCACGCCGCTGCGGCCATCGCCAAATCCGGCGTGCCGGTTTTCGCCTGGAAGGGCGAGACGCTCGAAGAATATTGGGATCTCACCCTGCAGGCCGTCAGTTTCCCCGGCGGCAAGGGCCCGCAGCTCGTCGTTGATGACGGCGGCGATGTGACCCTGCTTATCCACAAGGGCTGCGAACTCGAAGAAGGCAGCAAGTGGGTCGACACCCCTTCCGAGTCCCACGAGGAACAGGTCATCAAGAACCTGCTGAAGCGCGTCCACAAGGAGGACCCGCTCAAGTGGACCACGATTGCCAAGGAATGGCGCGGCGTCTCTGAGGAGACGACGACCGGCGTGCACCGCCTCTATCAGATGTTGGAGAAGGGCAAGCTCCGCGTGCCGGCCATCAACGTCAACGACTCGGTCACGAAGTCCAAGTTCGACAATCTCTACGGCTGCCGCGAGTCCCTCGCCGACGGCCTGAAGCGCGCCACCGATGTCATGATCGCCGGCAAGGTCGCCTGCGTGTGCGGCTACGGCGACGTGGGCAAGGGCTCCGCGTTTTCGCTGAAGGGCTTTGGCGCCCGCGTCATCGTCACCGAGATCGATCCCATCAACGCCCTGCAGGCCGCGATGGAGGGCTTCGAGGTCAACACCATCGAGTCCACCCTCGGCAAGGCTGACATCTACGTCACCACGACGGGCAACAAGGACATCATCACGCTGGAGCACATGCGCCAGATGAAGGACCAGGCGATCGTCTGCAACATCGGTCACTTCGACAACGAGATCCAGATCGACAAGCTCAACAAGTCGGACGCGAAGCGCACGACCATCAAGCCGCAGTACGACCTCTACACGTTCCCCAACGGCAACAGCATCTACATGCTCGCCGAGGGCCGTCTGGTCAACCTGGGTTGCGCCACCGGTCACCCTTCCTTCGTGATGTCCAACTCCTTCACCAACCAGACGCTCGCGCAGCTGGACCTGTGGAAGAACAAGGACAGCTACAAGGTCGGCGTCTATCGCCTGCCGAAGCATCTCGACGAAGAGGTCGCCCGGCTCCATCTGGAGCGCATTGGCGTCAAGCTGACCAAGTTGACCAAGGAGCAGGCCGAATACCTCGGCGTGCCGGTCGAAGGGCCGTACAAGCCCGAGCACTATCGCTATTAACTTCACCCCCAACGCCGCGAAGCAATTCGCGGCGTTTTTTATGTGGGGCGGGGTCTCCGAACCCTGCTCTTGCGAAGTCTTCCAGCAAGTTCAATGCGGGGTTCGGAGACCCCGCCCGACATTACATCACCTATGGCTACCGTCATTCCAAAACCCACCGTCATCGAAGCGGCCGGCAACAAGCCGAAGCTGATCGAGGAATTCTTTGGTCGCGTGAACAGCGGCACCGCCAGCACCAGCATCGCCCGCATGCGCAGCCCCGGCGGCTGGGTCGAGCCGGGTCAGACGCCGGAATTTGACGAATACACCGTCGTGCTGCGCGGTGAATTGCAGGTGAAGACCAAGGCTGCGACGTTCACAGTGAAGGCCGGCCAAGGTGTGCACACGCCGAAGGGTGAGTGGGTGCAGTACAGCACGCCGCACCCTGACGGAGCCGAGTACATTGCCGTCTGCCTGCCAGCGTTTGCCCCGGACACGGTGCACCGCGACGTGTAAGCCGCGGGAAGGGCGGCTTTGGCGGACGCAGTTCCACGAAGGGCTCAGAGTAGGAGCGATTGCCCATAGGCGCCCGGACCGTTGCCGTGGGCAATGGTCCCTAGCGTGCTAGGCTACGTCGTAGCTTCGTCCGTTCTTTACCACGTTAAGCCGGGCGCCGAACAACTTTGAGAGCTTGGCCGACGTCAGGTTCGCGGACTTGGGCCCATCGGCCATCAATTTGCCGTTCTTGATGAATATCACCCTCTCGATCTCGGGAATGACATCCGCGATGTGATGAGTGACCAGCAGCAGGCTCTTGCCGCTTTGAGCCAGCTTGCGCAACAGCAGCCGGAAGTCGCGCACGGCGCCCGGGTCGAGGCTGTTGGTTGGTTCGTCCAAAATGAGCGCTTCGGGGTCGTGGATGAGCGCCCGGCCGATCATGGCGCGACGCTGTTCTCCCGAGGACATTTCCGAAACCGGACGGTGGGCGAGGTGACCGATCTCCAGAAAGCGCAATAGCTCCCGGGCCCGGCGTTCCTGGGCCGGCTTCACGCGATGATGCGGCCAGAGTCCCAGGCTGTTGAAGAAGCCGGACAGGAGCAACTCGCGTGCGGTCACCCGGCGGAGCGTGACCTCGTTGGAGAGTTTGTGGAGCTGGTCCAGGGCCACGATGCCGAAGTGGCTGCGCAGGTCGTTGATGTCCCAATCGTCCTGATCCAGGAGCTGGTACTTCAGCCCTGGACGGTCCACGGGGTAAATCTCGCGCGTGATGGCCTTGATGAGGGTGGACTTGCCGGACCCATTGGGGCCAAGGATGGCGACATGCGCACCCCGACGGATTTGGAGACAAAAGTCGCGTAACACATAGCGGTCGCCGCGGGGGACGGTCAGATGCTGAAAATCGATGAGCAAGGAAGCCGAGGCCATGGCTCGCATGCTAGAGTGGGCGTTTGTCAGCAGGCCAGATTCGATTGGCGAAAGTGACGCCGAGTCCGGAAAAATCGGTCGAGGCCGGGCTAAGGACTCAATTAGGGCGCCCCGCTGGCAGCCCGTTGATTGCCTGGGGCGGGAGGCGGTTCGAGTCTATCCGCACGAGCTTGTCGTTCAGAAAATAGAAATAAGACGTCCCCGACCTATACGCCTTCACGCCATCTTTCGCATAGACCAAATCAGCGACGATCATCTTGCGCAGCCATTTCTTCTCTGTGATCCCCACATCGTTTTCGAGCGTGCTTTGGCAACCTGAAACCAGGAAAGTGAGTCCTAGCAAAATGGAGATCGGCAGTTTCATTTTCGTTGGCTGAAAGGTGGGTCTGAGCAAATTGGTAAAGGAGGCATAGACGGGCAAAGAGGAGTGTCCACGTCGATTGACGCCCGGGTTCGTCTTTTTGACGGAACCACCGCACCGACCAACTCCGATCAAGGAAGGTGGCTAAACGGGTCCGGCCATTGGGTCGCCTGATTCACGAACTTGCGGGATTCCGATCCGCGCCGAATGATTCGCATCGGCCCCTCTGTGGCCAGAAACCGGGGCATTCGCTGACCTGGTGCAGCCCTTTTACTCGGTAAAAAGTGGCGGAGCGACTGGTTTTTTAATACGAAATCTGCCGGAGGAATTATTTTTGTAATGTCGTATCTTCGGAGGTGAATTATGTGCTGAATAGAGATCAGATTGGGTTCTCGCGATCATTGGGTCCTGTAGCACGCATACTCGCATTCCTTGCTGCACTAAGTCTGCATCGGCGTTGAGATCGCCGCAGGGATCGGTTCAAATTAGTTTGGCAACTTAACCACGTGCCAGTCAGACCCCGAGGAAAGTGAGCACGTCTGCGGCCGTATAGGATCGCCGACCTCCGGTAAGCAGTGCTCGCAATTCATGCACCGTGTCGCCGGCGGTCACGAGTGGCGGCTCCGCTCGCCCATCGGCCAACGTCTGGCTGTAGCCGACGGTTGCCATCAGCCCATTGCAGAGGCAGCGACGGCCGATAGTGTCGGCCTGGGTTCCGCCCTTTCGGACAAAATCCTTCTCAGGTTCGCCAGGACAACGGTAGCCAATTGTGCCATCTGGTTTCTGATAGGGTTGCCGCAGATAACCGAGATCACAGATCCGCTCACGGGTGGCATAAACTTCGGGGTCCGACAGAGACCCGGCCACCCCGACAACCTTGAACGGCATGCCGGTTGGGGAGGCTCGCGGATCGGTGCGCACTTCGAGCTGCCCGATGGCGCTGCCCACCAGCACCGCGCGTCGGATACCGGGATCGATCCCGGATTCTTCGCAAAACGCGAAAGCCGTTCCGAGTTGCACCCCCGCTGCTCCTTGCTTCAGCGCCTCAGCCAACGCCGCCAGATGCGTCCGCGAGCCTGCCAGCCAGAAAGGCCGGCCCAATGCGCGGATTTCCGCGAGGTCAACCTGGTCACGCGGTCCGTAGACGGGCTCGCCGCGGTCGTTGAGGCGCAGACCGCCGCGTGGAGGCGCGTTGTGCCCGCCAGCGGTGGCATCTTCCACCACGTAACCATCAACATATCCCGTAGCTTTACGAGCCAGAGAGACCGCCAAGGTGGACGAGGAGACAATCGCCAGAAAAATCGGTCGGTGCAGCGCAGGGTGTGGTGGTTCCAGGAAGGCGCCCGGCTCGAACCTGAGCCGGTGGTCATGCTTAGACGGGGCGTCGAGCACATCGACGGCGAGTTCAGCCGGTTCCCACGCGGCAAATCGATCAAGGACCCCGGGGATGGCGCGCGGAATGCCGGCCCCCATCAACACGTAGTCGACTCCGGCCAGCATGGCCCCAAACAACGTGGGCAGCGTGGGTAACTGGATTTTTTCCAGAAGGTTGATCCCGACGCAACCTTCATGGCCTTCCTTGGCGAGGAAAACCTCGACGAATGCCGCGACCGCCGTGAGCTCAAGCAACTCGCGCGTGGGTGATATCGTGAACATTGGCGATAGTCGGTAAGGCTGTCCGGGTATCCTTCCCTCGGGTTGAAAATAACTCGCCTCAATCCGGGCCGCCGCCACCCGCAGCGGACATTGGGCGAGCGCCCGGCGTTGGCTGCCGTCTCGATCACCGTCCTGCAACCGGCGCACCAGCACGGTGTTCAAGCCGGTGCCAGACACTACGCCGAGCTGGCCGTGGCTAGCCACGGCCCGGGCCAGCCGCCAGTGGGATACTCCGACACCCATACCCCCTTGGATGACCCGGGGAAACGGTTTGGAGCGGTCAGAAGGAGGCATGCGGACGAGGTGGAGGTTGGATGGAGCGTTCAGGGCTGGAAAAAGGGGAAGCCGCCCAGCCGCGCGCTGGCACCGGCGAGCACAAACAGGACAGAGAAAATCGTCACGCCGCAGATGTGCCAGGCCATCACCGGCAGGTTGCCGTCGCACAGACGAGGTATCACACGGGTTTTGGCGTGGATTGCTAAGCCCGCAGTGCCAGCGAGGCACAAGAGTTTGAACTGGACCACATGCGCGAGCGGGGAATCGTCCAGCCAATGCGCCGGAGTGCCGAGTAATCGATGTGCGAGCCAGAGTCCTGTCGCGATCTGCACGGCGAGCGCCGGCATTCCCAACCGCTCATAACCCCGCTCGAAATCCATGAGGATCGCCGCACGCCGCGCCCGTAGTGCGCGGGGTAGCACGGTTGTGGCCAGCACCAAATGTCCACCGGTCCAGACAGTCGCGCCGAGGAGGTGGAGGAGCAGCAGGATGTAGTAGGTGGTGGTGTCCATGACTGGATGAGCACCATCACGCTACACCGCGGTGGCTCCTACCGCCTTGACGCAGATCATGGTTTGGGCGGGGCGGGCATTAGGAAAACCTCTGCAATGCACCGAGCTGCGCACGCGCCATCGTTCGGACAGGCCTCGTGCTCTCTCGGAAATCATTCCCGCATTGCGCCGGCCCCACTCAGTTCTCCCCTAATCTAAGCGAGCCATGCCGCAGCGATGGGACTCCCCTATGGGGGACAGGGACGCTATCGACGGCGAGGCTGAACCTGCGTCCTTCATGCGCCCCATCGTCCGGTAGATCATTGCTTGCTCGTTCTTGTAGAATATTTTATGCGACCATGCCTGCGTTTCAGAGGTCGTCATATTTATCCCTTGATCTGAATCAATGCGCGAAAGAGGACGAGGATGTAAGGTGGACCGAAATGAGCACGGCTACAGCCCCAGTTCATATTCCTCTCGATGAGTTGGCACTGGATGGAAACACTCAACGGGCGGTGCTCAGACGCTTGGGGATACGCCCCGAGCGCGATGGCCGGAAACCTATCTCCGAACTGTGCCGCGTGCGAATGCTCGATCCGGTCACGCTCTTGCGCGTGCTCGCCCTCATCGGTGAACCTGCGGCCGAGGAGGATGTGCCCGAGCTGATGGCACTGCCGGAGCTGTGTGAACGCTGGGAGCGTCGCCATCACGGCCGGCTGAAGTCGGAACTGGCTGCAATTCGCGCCCAGCTCGCCGTTTTGCACGAATCGGCGGGCCGGGATGACATGGACTTCGTCACGCGCACCGAGCGATTCCGACGTCTGGTCAGTCGGCATCTGAAATGGGAGCAACAATTCTGGCGCTCGGTGCGCCGAGCGCCTCGGGCGAACAAGCCGACCCGTGATACGATGACGTGCGCGGCAACACGTGCGCGTGTGGAGCACGCCCGCATCGATGAAACGCTGACGTTCCTCATGGAGGAATTGGGGGTTCGATGTGCGCGGAGCGACATGCCGCCCGACTGGCGTCTTCTGCGCCGTGTGCTCGAACGCCTGCAACTGCTGCTGCACGCCCAGATATATCGCGAGCAGCGATGGATATTTCCCCGGCTCGCGGCCTCGGCGCCGATGGTATAGGGCCGTCCGAACATAGCAGAGGCGCCAATAGACTGACCCGGCCGTATCATGTCGAACTCCGCACTGTCTTCCTTGGATTCCGCATCATCGGTGCTTTCGCCGCCGGAGGCGCAGTCGGCGGCCAAGAATGCGCCAACGGGCAACAGCCCCTCCCAACCCCTGATCTACGCCTGCTCGGGATGTTCGAGTGCAGCGCAGCTGACGAACCACCTGGCTCTGCGCATGGACCGCGAGGGCCACGCGGAGATGTCATGCATCGTTGGCCTGGGCGGCGACGTGATGTCGCTGGTGCGGCTGGCAAAATCGGGACGCGCAATAGTGATGCTTGATGGTTGCGCCCTGCACTGTGGAAAACACACGCTGGCGCGGCACGCGGTGTCGCTGACGTTGCACTGGGACCTATCGCAGATGGGCGTTCGCAAGCTGAAGCACGTGGACTTCGATGCCGCGGATGCGGCGCGGCTCGAACCGCAGTTGGAGCAAGCCATCAGAACTGTCAGAATCGATCTGACCCGTCTGGCAGCGCCAAAGAAGAACACGCCTGACATGGCGGAGCCGGAGAGCGTAACCCCCCGTGCCGTCGTGCGCGCCGTGCTCGTGGGGAAAGCCGTCCCTTTCACCCGCCCGGGCTCGCTCAGCGCGATCAACAAGCGGCCGGTAACCGGCGCGGTGCCCATCGGTCTGCTCGGACTGGATGGAGACGAACAGGGAGATCGGCGTGTTCATGGCGGCCCGGACAAGGCCATCCACGTTTATCCGTCGGAGCACTACGGGAAGTGGCGCGAGGAATTGGGCGCCCTGCCCATTCTCCGCGAGCCGGGAGCATTTGGGGAGAATCTCTGCACCGCTGGCTTCACGGAGCGCGACATCTGCCTGGGCGATCGTTTCCGGGTTGGCCGCGTGTTGCTCGAAGTTTCGCAAGCGCGGCAACCTTGCTGGAAACTGAACGACCGGTTTGGCGTGCCCGACATGGCACGTCGGGTGCAAGCGACTCGTCGCACGGGGTGGTATTTCCGCGTGCTGGAAGAAGGCAGGGTTGCGGCCGGTGACACATTTTGGCTCATGCATCGCCCCCATCCCGATTGGCCGCTCCTGCGATTGATCGAATTGCTCTACGAACGGATGCTGGACCGGGACCCTTTGACGGCCGCGCTTGCGCTTCCCCTGGTGCCGGGCTGGCGCAAACTGATCGAGCAACGGCTGGCCAGCGGCACTCTCGAGGATTGGTCGCCCCGAATCGAGGGACCGTCGTCGGCGGCGGGCTAGAAGTCGCTCCGTTTCCCCAGACGTGCCGGGCGCGCCCCTTGAGCAGGGACTGCCGGCACTCGCATCGGCGCGTTTTGGCGAAGCGAGATCGGGCGCCGGAAACAGGCAAAGTCTTGATCTGGATCAAGGTTTTTCGCCAACCTGATTGAAGTAAAAACCACTGTGGGTTGTGGTCCATGCCTGATGTCCCCACAACTTATTGACCAAGGCCCCCAGGGAGGCGGCCTACGGGTGACTGTCGTCAAGCGCGATGGTCGGCTCGTTTCCTTCGACGAATCCAAGATAATTCAAGCCATTGCTAAGGCCGGCCTAGCCGCCCGCAGATTTGACGAAACTGTGGCCACCAAACTGGCTGCCGAAGTCACCGGCCGCCTGCTCGGCCGAGCCGCGGGCGAGACGATCGGCATCGAGCAGATCCAGGACGAGGTTGAACTCTGTCTGCTTCAAGCCGGCCATCTGACCACGGCCCGAGCCTACATCGCGTACCGCGAGAAGCGCAAAGCCGCCCGGGCGGAACAGCGCACGCAGGTGGACGTAGAGTCCTCCATCAACGAATACCTCCACCGCCAGGACTGGCGCGTGAACGCCAACGCCAACCAAGGCTACAGCCTCGGCGGCCTGATCCTCAACGTCTCCGGCAAGGTCACCGCCAACTACTGGCTCAGCCACATCTACGCCCCCGAGGCCGGCGCGGCGCACCGCAACGGTGACATCCACATCCACGACCTCGACATGCTATGCGGCTATTGCGCCGGCTGGTCGCTGCGCACGCTGCTGATCGAGGGCCTCAACGGCGTGCCCGGCAAGGTCGAGGCCGGCCCGCCCAAGCACTTCCATTCGGCGGTCGGCCAGATCGTCAATTTCCTCGGCACGCTCCAGAACGAGTGGGCCGGCGCGCAGGCCTTCTCCTCCTTCGACACCTACATGGCTCCCTTCGTGCGCATCGACCACATGAGCTACGAAGAGGTGCGCCAGTGCGTCCAAGAACTCATCTACAACCTCAACGTGCCGTCCCGCTGGGGCACGCAGACGCCCTTCACCAATCTCACCTTCGACTGGACGTGTCCCGAGGATCTCCGCGCGCAGGTGCCGATCATCGGCGGCAAGGAGCAGCCGTTCACCTACGGCGACCTGCAGGCGGAGATGGACATGATCAACCGCGCCTACATCGAGATCATGAGCGGCGGCGACGCCAAGGGCCGCGTGTTCACGTTCCCGATCCCCACCTACAACATGACGCGGGACTTCCCGTGGGACTCGGAGAACGCCGAGCGGCTCTTCGCCATGACCGCGAAATACGGCCTCCCCTATTTTCAGAACTTCATCAACTCCGAGTTGAAGCCCAACATGATCCGCTCCATGTGCTGCCGGCTCCAGCTCGACCTGCGCGAACTGCTCAAGCGCGGCAACGGCCTCTTTGGCTCCGCCGAGCAGACCGGCTCGCTTGGCGTCGTCACGATCAACTGCGCCCGCCTCGGCTACCTGCACAAAGGCGACGAGGCCGCGTTGTTCCGCCGCCTCGACGAGTTGATCGAGATCGGCCGCACCAGCCTGGAGATCAAGCGCAAGACCATCCAGCGCCTGATGGACCAGGGCCTGTTCCCGTTCACCAAGCGTTACCTCGGCACGCTGCGCAACCACTTCTCCACGCTCGGCGTGAACGGCATCAACGAGATGGTCCGCAACTTCTCCGAAGACCGCGACGACATCACCACCGCCCCTGGCCGCGCCCTGGCAATCCGCCTGCTCGATCACATCCGCGCCCGCATCCTCGTGATCCAGGACCAGACCGGCCACATGTATAACCTCGAGGCGACTCCCGCCGAGGGCACGACCTACCGCTTTGCGAAGGAGGACCGCAAGCGCTGGCCCGACATCCTCCAGGCCGGCACCAAGGAAAATCCTTTCTACACCAACTCCTCGCAGCTGCCCGTGGGGTTCACCGACGATCCCTTCGAGGCCCTGGAAATGCAGGAGGAACTGCAGCGCAAATACACCGGCGGCACCGTGCTGCACCTCTACATGGCGCAGCGCGTCTCCGATGCGACCGCCTGCAAAAACCTCGTGCGCCGCTCCCTCGAGCGCTTCGCGCTGCCCTACATCACCATCACGCCCACCTTCTCGATCTGCCCGAAGCACGGCTATCTCGCCGGCGAGCACGCCTTCTGCCCGAAATGCGACGAGGAGCTGCTCGCGAAGAAACAGGCCGAGCTCAACGACGCCAACTGATTTCCCCTCCAACCCCGAACCAACAACGCCACATGATCGCCACCGAATCCCTGCCCACCCTCACTCCCGCCACCGCCATCCTCACCGACGCCGAGCGCCAGCGCTGCGAGGTCTGGACCCGCGTGATGGGCTACCACCGTCCAGTCTCCAGCTTCAACATCGGCAAGAAGGGCGAGCATCAGGAGCGCCGCTTCTTCCAGGAAGGCCGTTGCAACCTCCGCTGACCACTCCGCCCGCGCCGCCCCCGGCCGGCGTCGGGGCGGAAGTGGATCTGCCGGTGGGCGGTTTTGAGAAACTCTCGACCGTGGACTGGCCCGGGCAGCTGGCCGCCGTCGTCTTCTGCCAAGGCTGCGCCTGGCGCTGCGGCTACTGCCACAACCCGCACTTGATCCCCTTCGCGCGCACCGCTGACGGCCCCGCTTGGCCCAAGGTGCTCGCCTGGCTCGGCCGCCGCCAGGGCCTGCTCGACGCCGTCGTCTTCAGCGGCGGCGAACCCACCTGGCACGCCGAACTCGGCGAGGCCATGCGCCAGACCCGCGCACTCGGTTTCAAGATCGGCCTGCACACCGGCGGCCCCTCACCCGATCGCTTGGAACGGCTGCTGCCCCTGCTCGACTGGGTGGGCTTTGATTTCAAGGCCCCCTTCGCGGACTACGCAAAAGTCACCGGTCGCGAGGATGGCGCCCCCGCGCGCCGCAGCCTGGAAATGGTCCGCGCCGCGCGGATTGCCTGCGAAATCCGCACCACCTGGCACCCGGCGCTCCTGCCCGAGCCCGACCTGCGGACCATGGCCGACTCGCTCACCGAACTTGGTTGCACCGAGTGGGTGATCCAACGCTTCCGCGCCGAAGGCTGTGACGACGACGCGCTGCGGCGCCATCCCGTCGGCAACGTGCCACAATCCGTGGTCCGGCATGCCCGGCTCCGCGTATGCATCCGATGACTGGCAAGCAGGGCGGAGTCGCCGACGGAGACTTGGCGAGAGGGCGAAGCACCCCCGCCTGATTCAAGGGGGATCAGCGATCACACCCGGCATATCCCGCAGTTTTAAGGTCAAACCGAAGAGGCACCTGGTATCAATCGTCGGCCCGGACGAGCGCGCCACCTTCCCGGGGAGGCCCGCCCCGCATTTCGGACAAGGTAGTTTTGCGCGTCCGCCCATCAGGGCCATATGGCCGGAGCGATTGCGGCTCGCCAAGGGCTACGGGACTGCTTTCGCTATGCCCCGGCAATCCCGCCTTTGTTACCGGTCGACTGATTTCCGCCATCCGATGCCCCACAACCGCGCCCTGCTGTCCACCGGCGACGACGCCCGGCGGATGTTCGAAACCCTCCTCGGCAACCTGCCGGGGCTGGTCTACCGGTGCCGCAATGACACGCAATGGACCGCGGAGTTCTTCAGCGAGGGCACTCTCGCCCTCACGGGCTACCCGGCAGCCGATTTCAACGGACACCGCCGGCACTACGCCGATGTCATTCATCCCGCAGATTGCGACCGCGTGTGGGCTGAAGTGCAGGCCGCGCTAAGCCGACGCGAGCGCTTCAGCCTGGACTACCGCATCGTCACCGCTTCCGGCACCGAACGCCATGTGCATGAACAGGGCTGCGGCATCTTCGGCGAAGACGGCGGTCTGCTCGCCTTGGAGGGCATTATCGCCGACGTCACCGAGCGGCACCGGGCCGAGGCAGCCCGCCGTGAGAATGAGGAGCATCTCGCCGCCCTCTTCGAATCCCTGCCCGTGCCGACCTGGGTGGAGGATTTTTCCGCTGTCAAGGCGCATCTCGCCGAGCTCGGCCTCCTCGGCCGCCAGGCGCCGGAGGTCGAAGCCATTTTCGCTGCCCGGCCCGAGGCGCTCGCCGCCTGCGTCGCCCGCGTGAGGATCCTCGATGTCAATCGCGAGGCCCTGCGGCTCCACGGCGCCACGGAAAAGGCGGAACTGCTCGCCGGGCTCGACCGCCTCGTCACGCCCGATTCCCACGCTGCCCTGATCGGGCAGTTCGCCTGCATCGCCGCCGGCCGCGACCGGTTCGAGGTTGATACCAGCATCCGCACCCTGGGCGGCGACACGCGGCAGATCCACCTCTGCTGGACGGTCGCTCCCGGCGCCGAACGCGATCTCAGCCGCATCATCCTTTCCACGCTGGACATCACCGCGCAGCGTCGTGCCCAGGACGAGGCCGCGCTGCTCCAGCACCTCACCCGCGGCATCGCCGAGGCCGAGGACGAGCACCGGGCGATCGAATTCGTGCTGCGGCATGTCTGCGAGGCGGCCGGCTGGGTGGTTGGCGAAGCGTGGCGGCCCACGGCGGAGAAAGCGCATTTGGAGTGCGACCGCGTGTGGTCGGCGGCGGAGCCCGCGTTGGAGGAGTTCGCCCGGGTGACCCGCGCGCACACCTTCGCCCCCGCGGAAGGACTGCCCGGCACCGTGTATGCCACCGGGAAGCCTGTCTGGATAGAAAACGCGCAGCAGGCCGCGAATTTTCCCCGAAGGGGAGCCGCGGCGTCAGCCGGGCTCAAGGCCGCCCTGGGGGTGCCCGTCGTAGCCCACGGCAAGATCGTGCTTGTCGTGGTGTTTTATCTGCGAACGCCTCGGCCGCACGACCAGCACTTCGTCTCCATCCTCACCGCCGCCGCGACGCAGATCGGCCTGCTATTCGAGCGCAAGCGCGCCACCGACGCTCTCGCCCGCGAGCAGGCGCTCGCCGCGTCCACGCTGCATGGCCTGCCGGGCGTGTTCTACCTTTTCGATGCGGCCGGGCGGCTCGTGCAATGGAACGACCACTTCGCCCGTGCCACCGGTTACACGGCGCAGGAGATGAAGGGCAAATCGCTCTACGACTTCCTGGTGCCGGAAGAACACGCGCTCTTGGGCGCGCGCATCGCGGAGGTCTTCGCCACCGGCTCCTCCTCGGTCGAGGCCCAGCTGCTCGGTCGCGACGGCACGCGCACCCCCTACTACTTCACCGGTGAACGCGTGATCCTGGACGGCCAGCCCCACCTCGTCGGCACCGGGTTTGATCTCACCTCCGTGCGGCAGGCCCGCGATTCGCTGGCGCACAGCTTGGAGGAATTCTCCGCCCTCCACCATCTCGGGCGGCGGCTGGCCGCCGAGCCAGACCTCGCCCGGTTGGTGCCCGTCGCGATCGAACAGGTTGTGGCGGCGACGCACGCCGACTTCGTCGTCATGTTCCAGCAGGGCGCAAACGGCCTCGCCCCGTTGGGCTCGGGTCCGGCAGGCACCCCCCGGTGTGCCGTCCAGACGCCCTGCCTGACTCACGGGGCGTGCCTCTGCGGCCATTCGGCGGACCAACGGTCTCCTTATTACTGTCCGGATATCCGCAGCGATCCACGCTGCAACCGCTGTGAATGCAAGGCCGCCGGGCTGAGCTCCTTTGCCTCCCTGCCGCTGATGGTGGAAAACGAGCTGATCGGCGTGCTTGGGCTCGGTTCCATCGCGGTCCGCAATTTTTCCGACCAGGCACTTTTCCTCGAAGCCATCGCCTCGACCCTCTCGCTGAGCCTGCGCAACGCGAGCCTCCTCGAACGGGTCCGCCAGCAAGTCGCCGAACTCGAGCGCGAGACTGCCGGCCGCCGCCAGGCCGAGGCCGCCATGCGCCTCCAAGCCTCGGCCCTCGGCGCCGCAGCCAACGCGATCATGATCACCGACCGCGACGGGGCCATCCAATGGGTCAACCCTGCGTGGACGCGCCTCACCGGCTACGCCCCGGAGGAAGTGATCGGCCACAACCCGCGCTTCCTCAAGTCGGGCCGGCAGGACCAAGCGTTCTACGCCGCCTTCTGGCGCCGGATCCTCGCCGGCGAGGTCGTGCAGGGCGAGGTGGTCAACCGCCGCAAGGACGGCACGCTCTACCACGAACACGAGACGATCACCCCAATCGCAGTCGCCGACAGGCGGATCACCCACTTCATCGCTGTGCGTCCTACCTAATCCCGGACATAGTTTCGCGGTAAATTGGGTAACACTTGTTGGTTGATGGAGACGGTGATCAGGCCCTGGCAGCGGAGCCAGGTTTCCGCGGCGCGGCGCCAGGCGGCACGCACGCTGCGTTGATCGATCGTCCCCGGTTGATGTTGTATCCTGTCTTTTGCGTGGATGCGTATCCACTCAAAAATGGCCAACCGCTCGCGCTTGGCATAGCGCGCATGCGGCTGGTGATGGTAGGCCTCGCAGGCGGTGTGCTGATGGAGCACACGCCGGGGCTTGCAGTTTAACGCGTGATGCACGGCGACGACGTAAGGCAGCAATGCCTTTGGCTGCCACCGCGCCGGCCGCACGAGGCACGTGCCCAGTGCGTCCTGCATCTCGCGGATGCCCCGCTCGATGACGCCGTTGTAGCGCGGGTAATACGCCGGGCTGTTGAGCGGGATGACGCCATACGCCGCCAGCACCGCGTCGACCTCGGCCGCATTGAGCGGGCTGCCGTTGTCGCGCTTGAGGAACAGCGGCGGCCCGTGCCGCCGGAACAGTTTTCCCAGATGCTCCGCCACTGCTGGACCCTTCGACTCAAGAGCCACGAGCGGCTCGAACCGATACCGGCTGCAGAGGTCCTGCACGGCGTGGACGAAGAGCTTCCGCCCGCACCGGTCCCGGCCTCGTTCCGTGGCATCGATGGCCCACGCCACGTTCGGCACGTGCCACTTGATCCGGCGATACAGCCGCCGGCGGGCCTGCTCCTGCCGGCCCCGTTCCTCGGCCACCAGCCGCGCCAGCTCCCGGCGGGAGATGACGCCCTGATGCCGGGCATACAGCTCGGTGGTGCCCTCGCTGCGCTGGTGATGATGCCGCAACGCGGCCACCTCCGCCCGCACCGCTTCCAGCGGCAGCGGGCCCGTCTTCTTCGGGCCCGGTCTGGCCAGGGCGGGCGCACCCGCCCCGGCGCGTTGCTGCCAACGCAGGAGCCGTCGATAGCCCAGCCCCAGCGCCTCGCTGGCTTCCCGGGCGCTCAGGTGCGACTGCTCCTGGAGGTTTTCAATCATGGGGAGGATCTGCCTTATCTGGGCCGCTTTTTTTTAGCAGCGGCCTGATCCATCGCCCGGAGCACGGCGCGGATCTCCGCGGTTTGTTCCACCGAGGCGAGCTTCCGCTCCAACTCCGCCACCCTCGCCTGCAGGGCGGTTTCCTCCGCCGACACCGGGCTCGGCGGCCGGCCCACCGTCTGGTCCTCCAACTGCTGGAGCATCGCCCCCAACCCCCGCGCCTCCCACTCGTAGTAGGTTTTGCGCGAGACTCCCAACAGGGCCGCCGCGGCCTTCACCGTCAGCTTCCCCGACCTGACCTGCATGATCACTTCCGCGCGTTGCCGCGCTGTCTCCTTCGCTTGCATGGCTCACGCATTCGAGGACGAAGCGGCCTCCGGGGCAACCCCTTGGATGCGCTCCAGCCGCGCCGTCAGCTTCTCCCGGCCGTTCGCCAGCTGGCGCTTCTGCAAAAGCGCCTTCAGCCGCGGGGAGAGCGCGGCCCCGTCCGCCAGGTTCACATGGCTCTCGAGCGCCTGCAGCATCCCCTCCATCGCCCGGTCCTGCCACTGCTGCAGGGCGAGGTAGCTGATCCCCATCGCCTTCATCACCTGCGCCGGCTTCGCCCGCTCCGTCCACACCGCCAACACCGCCTGCGCCTTCTCCGCCGCCGTGGGCCCATTCGGGCTGGAGGCCGTCCGCGCCTTGCGCTTCGGGAGTTCTTTCGCCGCCGTTGTTTCCTTTTTCGAGCTCATAGGTCATCTCCTTTTCATCCACACTGAGTTGTAGTTTTCCTTTCTCGGCCTTCAGCACCACCGACTGCCCGTCCAACCGGCCGACCAGGTAGAACGGACTCTTGGGCTGCCCGCGCAGCGCCAGCTCCAGGAGGTTCTCCTGGATCCCCGCCTGGAGCGTCTGCTTGAGGTCGTTCGCGATCTCAAAGTAACGGTCCGCCGGGCACAGCCCGCCGATCCCCTGGTGGGGCCGGCGGTGGTTGTAGTATTTCACCCACAGGCGCAGCCGCTCCCGCGCCGACTCGAACGAGTCGAACTGGGCCCGCACCAAAAACTCCTGCCACATCGAGGCCCAGAACCGCTCCACCTTCCCCAGCGTCATCGGGTGCTGCGGCCGCGACACGAAGTGCGCCACCCGGTCTTTCTGCAATTCGACCGCGAAGCGGCTCTTGCCCCGCCAGTTCGTATACTGCCGGCCCCGGTCCGTGAGCATCTCCTTGGGAGGGGAGTATTCCCCGACCGCCACCCGGTAGGTCTCGATCACCGCCTCCGCCGTCGGCGAGCGGTAAAGGTCGAGCCCCACGATGTAGCGCGAGTAGTCGTCCATGAAGGCGACCACGTAGGCGTATTTCCCGCCGAGCCGGAAGGTGAACAGATCGCTCTGCCACATCTGGTTGGGCGTCGCTCGCTCGAAGAAGCGCGGCCGCGTGAGGTTCCGGCGCGCCTTCGGCGGCGGATCCATCAGCCCCGCCTCGTGCAGCCTCCGGCGCACGGTTTCCGGACTGCCCGGCAGCATGAACAGCCGCTGCAGCGCATGGGCGATTTTCTTCACCCCATACCACCGGTTCGCCCGCTTCAATTGCAGGATCTTCTCCGTGATCGCCGCGGGCAAACGGCGCCCCGGACGGGGCGCCGTCTGCCCCTGCAGTCCAGCTTCCCCGTGCGCCCGATACCTGCGGGAAAAGGACTCGGACAAACTCACGTCCCGCGAAGTCCTGACTTGGGAGCTTGAGGTCGTGGTCGCGGCTCATGATGGCCGCAATCGCCATGCTGCCATGAATTCGGACTATCGGGCATCGCCGTTGCTACCCTCGACGAAGTCAGTCCAATGCTGGAGCAAGGAGATCATCGACGGAGTCACTCTCGGCTCCAACGTCAGCGAATAGCCATGATGAAAGGTAACGTTCACTACTCGAAGGGATGATGACCACAATCTGTTTACGTTTGTTTTCTGGCCGCTTTGCAAGTTGGAGAGCAGCCCACACGGCCGCGCCAGATGAGATCCCGATGGGAATTCCGTCGAGCTTGTTGACCTGCTTGCTGACCGGCCCGGACTCGGTGTCCTTCACCCGGATCACTTCGTCGTAGATTTTGGTGTTGAGCACGGCGGGAACGAAACCTGCCCCGAGGCCTTGGAGTTTGTGTGGGCCGGGTTGGCCGCCTGAAAGCACAGGTGAAGAGTCGGGCTCTACCGCAATCATCTTCACTGACGGTTTGCGTTCTTTCAGCACTTCTCCGACGCCGGTAATGGTGCCGCCCGTCCCGATCCCGGAGACAACTATGTCCACCTTTCCGTCGGTATCCCGCCAGATTTCCTCAGCGGTTGTTTCCCGATGAACGGCTGGGTTGGCAGGATTGGTGAACTGCTGCAAGATGAGGCTATGCGGAATCTTGGCGGCCAAGTCCTCGGCTTTGGCCATCGAGCCTTTGACGCCCTTTGAGCCTTCAGTCAGCACTACTCGCGCGCCCAAGATTTTGAGAATTTTCCGACGCTCCACTGACATCGTTTCCGGCATGGTTAGAATCAGTTTGATGCCTTTCGCGGCGGCTACGAACGCGAGCGCAATGCCGGTGTTGCCGCTCGTGGGCTCGATGAGAACGGTCTTCGAGGTTATTTTCCCTGCGCGCAAAGCATCATCAATCATGGCGAGCCCAATCCGATCTTTGACACTGGAAAGCGGATTGAAAAATTCGAGCTTCAGCAGGATTTCCGCCTGGGCACCGTGCTCGGCGGCTGTGCGGTTCAGTCGCACGAGAGGGGTGTTTCCAATCGTTCCCGTGATGTCGTTGTATATCTTGGCCATAGGAGGTTGAGTTGGTTTTGATGAAAATAGGCGATCCCGGTCGGCGTGGTTGAGGGCTATAGTTCAGTGATGGAACCAATCAAACGATGCAGCTCCGGCCCGAACTGGCGCAGCTCTTGAAGATGAGCGGTGGAAAGCCTCTCGATCACTTTCTCGCCTTGGGCCGTTAGCCTCAGCTCGACCCGGCGTCGGTCCGCCACCGACGGGGCGCGACGTAGGAGTCGGGCTCGCGTCAGCCGATCAACCAGACCAACTGTGCTATGGTGGCGCAATTGCAGGCGTTCGGCCAATTCCGTGATCGAAACATAGTCGCGACCGGGGAAGCCCTTGATGGCGAGCAAGGCCTGATGCTGCTGGGGCGTTAGACCGGATTGACGAGCGGCGTCCTGGCTGAAACTCAAAAACCGCCGTAACGCGTGCCGCAATTCGGCCAGCGATTCATAGTGTGATTTGGTGATACGAGTTTGGAACATGGCTGAGTGAAACGGTGAAATAAATATTGTATTGTATCGTAATACGATGCAATCACGAAGTCTCATTTTTATGACTACAGCCGCTACGAAAACCACCAGCGTCACCGCCTCGAGCCACGAAGGCGGGGGCAACTTGGCCGATTTCACCACCGACCGGCGCGTGCTTTTGCTGTGCGCGCTGGCGGTGCCGATTGGCGTGATCGCCGCGTTGGTCGCCAAGGCGCTGCTCTGGTTGATCGCCGTTTTCACCAATGCGGCATTTTTCCTGCGCTGGTCCGCGGAACCGGTTACGTTGACCGGACATCATTTCGGGTGGTGGGGTGTGGTGGTGCCGGTCCTTGGCGGGCTCGCCATCGGATTGATGGCGCGCTACGGATCGGAAAAAATCCGGGGGCATGGGATTCCTGAGGCGCTGGAAGCGATCCTCTTGGGTCGCAGTCTGATCACTCCGAAAGTCGCAATCCTGAAGCCTCTCTCCTCAGCGGTTTCGATTGGCACCGGTGGCCCGTTCGGTGCCGAGGGGCCGATCATCATGACGGGCGGAGCCTTCGGCTCGATCTTTGCCCAGCTCTTTCATCTTTCTTCGGCGGAAAGAAAAACGCTCTTGGTCGCCGGTGCCGCGGCCGGAATGGCCGCGGTCTTTGCCACCCCAGTTGCCGCGGTGTTGTTGGCGGTCGAGCTTTTACTTTTCGAGTGGAAGCCGCGGAGTTTCATCCCGGTGGCTACCGCCGGGATTGTTGCTTCCATCGTCCGGGTGCCACTCCTTGGTATTCCGCCGATTTTCCCGGTCGCAGCGCACGCCATGCTGGAGCCCCGGGCGCTGGCGCTCGCACTTCTTGTGGGAGTATTTGCCGGGTTCGTGTCGGGTCTGCTCACCGCGCTCGTTTATGCGTGCGAGGACGGATTCGCCAAGCTGCCGCTGCACTGGATGTGGTGGCCCGCTCTGGGAGGACTGTTCGTCGGCCTCGGTGGGCTATTGGACCCGCGCGTGCTCGGCGTCGGCTACGAAACGATCCACGGGTTGCTGCGAGGTGAGATTTTGGGTACCGCTTTGGTGGGGCTGATTTTCGCCAAGGGCATTGTCTGGGCAGTTGCGCTGGGATCAGGCACTTCCGGCGGTGTGCTGGCGCCTCTCCTTATGGTTGGTGGTGCGGTGGGTGCCCTCCTGGGTGCGCTCACGGGCGCGGACCATATCGGTCTGTGGGCGATGGTGGGCATGGCAGCGATGATGGGTGGGACGATGCGCGCGCCTTTGACCGGGATGGTATTCTTGTTGGAACTGACGCACGACTTGAACGCTTTGCCGGCCTTGCTGGTCGGGAGCGTGGCCGCGCTGTGCGTGACCGTGCTGCTCCTTCGACGTTCGATTCTGACCGAGAAACTCGCACGGCGCGGGCAGCACATCACACGCGAATACGCCGTGGATGTTTTCGAACTCATCCGTGTCGGCGAAGTGATGGACCCCACGCCACCGGTGGTGAGGGCTGATACTTCGATGGCTGCGTTGGCAGAGCTGATAGCGGAGGCCGGTTCAACATTTGCGCGCAGGCAAGCGACTCTGATCACGGAGAACGGACAACTCGTGGGGATCGTGACGCGAGGCGATCTCTTGCGTGCGCAACGCGCGGCTGACTCGGGCGCGATCGCGGTATTAGAAGCCGGAACTGCCGACCCAGTGACGGCATTTGTCGACGAAACCCTCAACGACGCCATGAACAAGATGTTGCAAAGGGACATCGGGCGCTTGCCAGTCGTCGAGCGCGGGGCTCCCCGTCAAATCGTCGGCTACCTCGGCCGGGCTGAAATTCTCGCGGCCCGCATGCGCCACCGGGAGGAAGAGCATCGGAGGGACAAATGGCCATTCCCTTCCCCCATGCAGCCTTGATCTATCCACAAATAAAATACCCAGCCGTCAAAAATTCCGCCATCCGCTTTTTATCATGATACCTGATCCATCGTCGGTTTACCTCAATCCTGTGTTCAAAATTCTGCTGGCCTTCGGCTTCGGCTTGGCGATTTGCGCGTTGCTTTGAAAAAATACGGTTATGCGCGAGACCCCGTGTGTCTCATCTCCTGCGCGTTCTATGCGGCAAACCGCTGGTGCCTGCCCGCGACCCTTAAGGGTCCGTTTCTCCGCAATCACTTCGATGATCTTTTGTTGATTCCAGCGGCGCTTCCGTTGATTCTGTGGCTACAATGCGGACTCCGACTCCGCACTACGGATGCGCCTCCGGACTGGCGTGAGGTCCTGATGCATTTGGTGGTTTGGTCGGTAGCTGCTGAAGTTGTCGGCCCCCACTTGTTCTCCCATGCGACGGGCGATATTTTGGACGTGGTTGCCTATACCGCTGGAGCAGTCGTCGCTACGGTGATCTGGAGCGCGAAATGAATTTCGACCGACTGGCCCCGCACTACGACTGGCTGGAAGCCGTCACGGCAGGTTCCCGATTGCAGCGCGCTCGAACACAGTGGCTGGATGCGCTCACCGGGTGCCACCACATTCTAAGTGTGGGCGAAGGACATGGACGCTTCGCCGCCGCGTGCTTGGCGCGATTCCCCTATCAAAACGACATCTGAGCAACCGCACGGCTGGCTATTGCTCCTTTACACGCTCCCGGCGAAGAAGTCCGCCGGCCGGGTTAACCTGTGGCGCAAGCTGAAGCGAATGGGGGCCTGTTCGCTCCGCACCTCCGCCTATGTGCTGCCCGACGAACCTGCGCACGTCGAACGGTTCCTGTGGCTGGCGCAACAGGTGCGCGATTACGACGGCGAAGCGACCCTGGCGCGCGTGACCAAGATCGAGGGACTGTCGAATGAGGATCTCGCGCGGCTGTTCAACGAGGCCCGCGCCGAGGACTACGCCGCGGTGGAAAAATCACTGGGGCAGCTCATCGCCGCCCAGCGCAAGAAGGCCGGCGAGGAATTCGCCGGAGCGGTCGAGAAACTGCGCCGTCAGTTTCAGGAAATCCGGGCGATTAATTATTTTAACTGCCCGGCGGCGCATGACGTCGAAATGCTGTTTCAGCGGGCGAACCGATTCTCCGAGCCGCGTGCAAAATCCCCCGGCACGCTCAACGCGCAGCGGTTTCAGGGCCGCCAGTGGCTGACCCGCCCGCACCCGGAGATCGACCGGGTGGGTTCTGCCTGGCTCATCCGCAAGTTCATCGACCCGCGCGCGACGTTCGTCTTCGCTGCGAGCCCAGACGCCCATCCCGAAGCCCTCCCCTACGACATGGCGGACGTGGAATTCACACATCACGGCGACGACTGCACGTTCAAGACGCTGCTGAAGCGTTTTGCCGTCGCCGATAAGGCAGTGTGCCGCATCGGCGAGATGATCCACGATGCCGATGTGGAAGATGGGAAATTTCAGAGGGTAGAGTGCGTTGGCCTTGATTTGCTTTTCAAAGGTTGGGCGCGGCTGGGACTCGATGATGCGGAGATCCTCGAAAAAGGATTCGCGTGTTTCGACGCCTTACACACGGCCTTGAGAGGAAAAACCTAGGTGGTTGCTTCTCGCTAATAGGTCCGCTGTTTTTGTGAGCTGGTTGCCAGCCTGATCGCCATGCATGTGGTCCGGGTTCTTGGATTTGCGCTACGGTTGATGTGGCGGTGGCCTGAAGATACCAGCAGCTCGTGTTGCTCAGTGCCCGCTGCGGAGGGCGCGCAAGAAACCCTATCGCCGGGCACGACCTAACTCGTCGGTCGGCTCAATGCGGATGTCAGTGACCAGTGGCCCGAGAACTTTGTCGCCCTCCGAGAAGCTATTGGAATCGCTGATGCTGATCTGCGCAGCCAGCCCCTGGCTGACGGCAAGGTAGGCTCCGAGGAGATGGCGGCCACGCACACTGATTTCATGGGTGGCGAAGATGATCGCACAGGTGGTCTCGTCGTCGGACAACACGGCACGAAGGAGAAACGCATAGGGTAGCGCGATTTGCTGCCGATGGGATTGCAGGCGGAGACAGACCGGTGGCACATCCTGCGTGACGAGACAGCCTGGATTGCGAGAGATGTGCGCCTCGCTGCCGGGAATCTTGGGCTTGAGTCCGCTCATGGTCACATGCGCATACCCTGGCGCGGGGTCTCAGAATGGCGGTGTCTGGATGAGTAATCCTCAGAGGATGAATGGAGCCGAGTGCGTGCCGCGGCCCGCACCGGGATACGGTGGACTTCCGGTGGCGGCAGAAACCGGGCATCCGGTTGGCCGGCAAGAAAGGCGCGCATTTGCGCTCGCACCTGCTGGAGGTAGTTCCAGGCGCGGGCCAGATGGCTGCGCAACTCGGGACGGATTGACCGGGTGAATTCCAGCGCACTCGTGCGCGCCTCGGAACGCAGGCCAGCGGCATCTAGAAAGTCTTCCCGGTTGGGCACAAAGATGCGGATCGATTCGCGGCCGCGGGTGGCGGCAACGTAGAGTCCTTCGCGGGAGGCGGCACCAGCGAGGAAGACCTTGTCCACAGTGATGCCTTGCGAAGCATGTGAGGTGAGCGCGTAGCCGTAGGCCACTTGGCGGGTGCGTAGAGTGGAACCATCCAGCAGAACGAGCTGGCCGGAAGCATTGACCGATTGAACCGTGACCATGGTGCCGTTCGCCAGCCGGCGAATCTGGCCGGACGGGGTTTCTGAATGGGCAACTGAACGGAGCCGCAGCCGGTCGCCCGCGGCGACGGGATTCGGACGCTCGTCGCATACCGTCCACGCGAGTCCGGACTGACGCGAGGAAAGCGACAATTCGCTCGCACCGCGCGCGACGATTAGCCGGCCCTCCTCTTTGCGCAGGACGCGCAGTTCGTCGCCCCTTGCAAAATGCTTCGTCGTCTTGTGGGCGACGAGGACGTCGCCGGGTTGGTAATTGCGGTAATCTTTTTGGCGCGCGCGGGTCCAGTCCTTGGCGCGCAGGGCGACAAAGTCGCGGTCCGGTCCGCGCAATTTGTCATCGGCGCGGAGCCGGTGGCGGGCTTCGAGATTGAGTTGATCGATTTCCGCCCAGGTCGGGGCGACCATGAGTGCGGTCTTCGGGCGTTCCTGCAGGCCACTGCGGGTGCGAACTGGCTTGGTTTCTTGCGAGGCTTTCAGCCACTCCTCCACCAAGCGCTGATGGCGGACCGAGGGAGAGTCGATTTCGACGATGGCACCCATCCGGTCCAGCCTGCGCAGGCCGGAGGTCAGTCGGCCGGCCGCCAGATCCTCCGCAGCCTTCCGGTAGGCCGGATTGGCCGCTTGCCGATGGACTTGCGCGAGGGTCACGATCCGCACGCGGGATTCCCGTTCGATGATCCGGGCGGCATCGCCGGCCTCGACGCTCTTATGCTGCGCCGAATCGCCCACGAGCAGCAGGCGGGCATTCTGCGCGGTAGTGATGTCCACCAATTGATTGAGTTGGCGGGTGGAGAGGAGGCCGTATTCATCGACAACGACCACTTGCTTTTTCAGGGATTGCTGGAGAGCGGAATCGACAAGCAGGCGCTGGACGGTGGCGGTAGCCTGAAGGACAGCGCCAGCGGATGCATGGCCGGCAGACGCCTGACTTGCTCCGTCTCGTTGCAGGACCTCCACCGCCTGGGTGCTGGGCGCAAAGCAGGCGGCCTTCGCGCCGTAGCGCGTGACGCCTTCGATGAGGGTGGCGAGGGCCTGTGTCTTGCCAGTGCCAGCCCGACCCCGCAGGACCGTCACGGAGTCGCGGGAATCGAGAGTCGTTTCGACCGCATGACGCTGCTCGCGGGTGAGGTGAGCGCTTTCGCTGGAAGGCATGAAGCCGAAGCCACCATCATACGTGCCAACCCCGGCATTGAGCTGGCGGACCAGATCGCGCTCGAGATCGAGCGCCTCCTGCGTGGAGACTTGGCCGGCGGAGCGGAGCAGGTGGTCGTCTGCCGCGAGCGCAGACTTGACCGCGGCGAGTGTGTGAGCGCCGTAGGCCTCGCGGAGCACCTCGGCGGTCAACCCGTGTTCGGGCACGACGGTCTGGCGCTCGAACAGGTGCTCGACCGCCCGGGCGATAGCGTCGGGCAAACCGACGCCCTCTGACGGGACACTTGGGGCACCGGATTTGAGAGCCCGGAGCTGCTCAAGCTCGCTCGTACTGACTTGGGTGAGCTGGCCTCGGCGGACTTCCTCTGACGTCAGCTCATATTGTTTCGCGGCCCGGTTTTCACGGACGAGTATGGCGATTTCGTCGTGGGAGAGTTCCCGGCCCAATTCCGTCTCGCGGACGGCGATGGCACGATCGCGCTCCTGCGCCCGTTTGGAAAACCGCTCCAACAAATCCCTGGATACGCCGGTGAGTTCAAAACCGTTCGTCCGGCGCTCGATCTGGTAGCCCAGTCGCTGGACTTCGCGGGCGAGGGCATTGCGATAAACTTCCGTGAGATACTTGGTCCTTTCGAAGATATTCGAGCTTTCCAAGGCAAGCAGTCGTCCCCCCCTCGAATCACTCCCTGTCACATTGAAAATGAACGCGTGCGAATGCAGGTGGGGATCGAGGGCCCGGCTTTCGCCGTGCCGGAACACGGCGGCGGCGATACCGCCGGAGGTGACATAACGCTTGTTGATGCCCCGGCCCTCCTGATGGCAGGCGAGTGACTCCAGTTCACGCAGAGCCTCGCGGACGGCCGTTTCGTGGGCGGCGAGGAGCCGGTCATCGCCGCCGATGAAGGCTTGGATCGAGACGGACTTTGGTGCATTGAAGGTGGCGTCGTAGCCGGCGCGACGGCCGGCCGCCATTCGCTCGGTGAGTTTTTCACCGGTCAGGGCGTGGTGGTTCGAGGCGACCCGTTCGAAGGCCTCGTCGGTGATCGTGGCGCCCTCGGCAAGGCCGACGGCGGCACAGAGCTGGCCGTGGCAGGTGCCCTCGACCTTCATGCCCTGGGCATAGTAGTCGGCTTGGCGGAGGTATTCGCCGAGGGCTTTGCTGAAGGCCTTGCAGGTGCGGATCGTCAGCATCCGCCACCTCCGAAAACCAACCCCTGCGCACAGGGTGAACGACCCAAATATCTACCTGAATAAACGACCGATAAATCCAACTCCAATGGCTCAACCAACGAACCATAGCACCACCACTTAACCAAAGAACGAAAACCAAAGCTCAGGGAATCAACCAAACCAGATAACCAACCAACGTATGAGCACCAAAGATGGCTCAACTCATCCAACAAAAAAAATAAGAAGTAAGGGAGGACACCAACGTCCAAGCGTTGCCGCTTAGATTGCGCCCGAGGCGCTCCCCTTGCACCACCCGACCACCACGCATACTGTGCCCCATCCGCTCCCATGTCGCTGCCCATCCACTCCCCACTCGCCACCGCTCGCCCCACCACGCTGTCCCAAGCGGTGGCCCAGGCGCGACACCCGCGCAACCACGCCACTGCCCAGTTGGAGCCGCATCGCGAGGAATTGCTGCGGCTGGCCCAGGCCGGTGAATCGGTCGAATCGTTGGTCGGCGGCCTGCGCCTGATCGGCATCGAGATCGGCCGCGAAACGATGCGGCGGTGGCTCCAGCGGGAGCTGGGCCGCAGACCGGCCAAGCGGTCCCGGCGGCAAAAGCCGGTGAGAGGATCGCGGATCGGTGCCATCTCCACGCCGACGAACCCGGTTGCCACCAGGTCAGTTTTGACTCCGGCTGCGCCAGCGGAGTGGGTCTCTGACTCACCTACGCCTCCGGCGACCCCGCCCACGGCGCAGCCCAGTCTGGCACCCAGTGGCGCCAATAGTCCGATGTTGGAGGGCATCCGTCTTATCCGCCCAGAGGAAACTCCCCTACAGGCATTGCACCGCAGGGTCGCGGAAAGACGGGCGCGCGATGACGTGGAGTAGCCGCCGGCCAACAGGCCGTTGAAGGGACAGAGTGATAAAACGATCACCCCGCCATCTTGAGTGAGCCGGTCGGCCGAGCGGAGCCCGCATAGCGAACACTCAGTTGGCTCCGTGTTCGCCCCAAGGCAGGGTCGTAGCGGCCGAGGGATTCGCGACCGACTGCGGATCGGAGACGCGGAGACACTCCGCCAGTTCAGCGTGGAGCGCAACGCGCACCGATTGGTCCAGACGAAATCCCGGGGCCGTTCGATCAAGCCACCGGATCAGCTGCGGGGCTTTTCGCTTCGCCGCCCGCCGCGCGATCATCCGGTAGTGGGGCTCCTGCCCGCAATACCACCCCAGCCGGTCGTGGTGATCCTGCCACCAATGGCTGACCGTGGCTTCAAGCGTGAGCTTGCTTCTTTTGCCGGCTTGGCGGCGCACCTCGGGCAAGGCATCAAGCAGATGTCCCTCGGCCGGATGGCCTTGGCGGAAGGCCTTTTGCAGGCGCAGATGGAATGCACCCCACCAAGGCGGATGGATGCGGGCCATACGGGCAGCGGGAGCATGCGGCGGCTCGTCCGCAAAATAAGTGTCCGTGATGACTCGCGGATCGCGTGCGTGCCGGAACGCTCGAGATGCGTTCTTTGCCGCCTGCAATGCGGCCGGCTCATGCTGTAGGCGGGTGCCATCGTAGTCGGTCTGTAGTGGTTTACGGCTGAGCGGCTCGAAGACAGGCGCTTCGACTTCACCGGAACGCGCGACGTGCCAATCTGAGAAGAAGGACAATTGGGCAGAGCCCATGTCCGGCCAGAGTGCGGCGTAGGCGGGACCACCAGCCTGGGCGAAGGCGGGCTCGGTTGCTCTCGCTTGCTCGAAGGCGAAACAGTCAGCCCAGCGCGAGATTTGCCGATGGCGAATGGCGGCGCTGATCTCGGCAACGAAGGGTGCCGCCAGCTCCGGATGGCCTTCAAAGCAGGGCGGAATCTTCGTGGCCCGCCAAACACGGCTCACCGCCCAATCCGAAAGGACTTGGGTCCAGGAGTTGAATCCTCTGGGGAGCTTGGTCTGCAAAAGGTCGGTAATATACCACAGGAGATGGTTTTTGCCAGTGACGTGCGGGCCGGCACCTGGAACACCCTCCCGTCGGACTCCGCGCGGGGCGCTCCGTCCTCCGGGACCGTGTTCCTTCCACGGCCGGCGATGGCCCGGGAATGACTGCGGGAGGTCGGGGCTCGGCCCGCTGACGCTCGCGCCCGCCGCACCTGCGGTGCTTGGGCGCGGCCGACCCCGACCACCCGCAGTTCGCCCGGGGCTGGGGCAACGGACCGCCTGCAACGGACACAGACAAATTCAGCCACTGCATGGTCTATTCTGTGACACCGGAAGCCTGTATTACTCGCCATGGCAACCAGACGGCGAGGATCTGGCTTGGTCGCCGCAGCCTTGGTCCGAAATCGCCGATCCTTTGTTGCTGTTGACGGGGTTGGTTGGCGAGGTGTGCGAACGTCGTAGGGAGTCGCCGGAGCTCCGCGCATCGGCTTCCGATGCGCTGCCACGGTCCGTCCCGCCTCGGACGCGGGCGGACCTATCTGGGGGCTCGGGCCGCCCCCAGCCTCGGGCCAATTTTCCCACACACTGTATGTTCACGCCAACTGATAGATTTGAACCCGAGCCCAAAAGATACTGTCATGCCAGCGACCATGAAACTGCTGCACGTTTCCGATCTGCATTTCCGCGTCCACTGGTTCGAGTGGGTGGCGGCGCAGGCGGCGCATTTCGATGCCGTGTGCTTCAGCGGAGACCTGCTGGATGTTTTTCCGAACGCGAGCACCAGCCTGCGGGACCAAAGCAAATGGATGCGAGCATGGCTCGGGAATTTTCCCGGGAAGATGTATGTGTGCAGCGGTAACCACGATTGGTGGCCGCCGCAGGAACACGTCAACGACAACGATACGCAAGGCGGTTGGCTGAAAAAGTCAGCCGGCCCGAACGTGCGCGTCGATGGCACGTCGGAAATTTTCCACGGGTATCGCTTCGTCTGCTGCCCTTGGTTTGGGGTTCCCGTGGTTCCCGGCTCCGGACCCGCCGTGGTGCTCGTGCATGCTCCGCCACTGGGCACACCGTTGTCCTCCGATTTGGGCCACGAGGCGGGCGATCCCGAAGTGACTGCGGCAGTCATGAAGCTGCCGGCCGGAAGTCTCGTTCTTTCGGGTCACATCCATGATCCGAAACGCTGGTGCCACCGCCTCGGCCCAGCGTGGTGTTTCAATCCGGGCGTGGATTTCCACGCGCAGGAACCGAATCACATCGTCATCGATACGGCGACCGGAGAAGCTGAATTTCGTGGCTGGGGCTCTATTCAGCGGGTCTCACTAGGAATTAATAAACGGTAATATAATATCGACTACCGGCATAATATGGCGATAGTCGCTTCTATGTTATCGCTAAGAAGCGCTCCGGAAGTCGCCGCTGAACTCGCCCAGCGGGTTCGATCGCGGCGCTTGCAGCGCGCCTGGACCCAAGCGGAAATGGCCCGGCGGGCGGGGATCAGGGAGGCGACCTATGTCCTGTTCGAGCGCACGGGCAAGATTTCGCTCCTCCGGCTTTTGAAGGTGCTCGACATGCTGGGCCTGCTGGAAGAGTTCGACCGCATCGCGCGTGAGCCGGACTACGCTGGCATGACGCTGGCGGACGTGGTGAAGCCGGAGCGGAAACGCGGGAGCCGGCGACGCCCATGAGCCAGCTCACCATTCGTTACCTGGGGGAAAAGGTCGGCACGCTCGCGGATAGCGTTGGCGGGATCGTCTTCGAATATGCTGCGCCCTTTTTGGCGTCCGGCCACGAATTGTCCCCGTTCAATCTGCCGCTGCGGCCAGGCGTCCAAACCCGGGGCGGCCAGAAATTGCCGGGATTGTTTGATGATTCCCTGCCCGATGCGTGGGGCCGGCGCGTGATGCTGGAGTGGTTCCGGCAGCAGGGGACGGCCGCGCACCAGGTGACACCACTCGCGATGCTCGCCTTTGTCGGCACCCACGGCATGGGAGCGTTGACCTATGAACCGGCGAGAGACATGGCCGAGCATCCTTGGACTGCTGTATCCCTGGACGCGCTGCAGGCCGCGGCCCTGCGGGCGGAGCAGAACGGGGACATCGACCTGAACGTATTGGCTGCGGTCGGTTCATCGGCTGGCGGCGCCCGACCGAAGGCGCTGATCGCCCTGTCGCAGAAAGGCTCGGCTCGCACGCTCGCCGGCGCCGGGGAGGTGCCGACGACCCATGATGCCTGGCTCGTGAAGTTCGACACCAGTCCCGACAACTCGCACGGACCCATGGAGGAGGCCTATGCCCTGATGGCGCGAGCGGCCGGGGTCGAGATGCCCGAGACGCGGCTCCTCGAAACCAAACTGGACGGCAAGGTGCGGCGGCACTTCGCGGTGAAGCGTTTCGACCGCGAGGGCGCGGAGCGCATCCATCACCACACCCTTGCCGCCATGCTGCATGTGGGCGGCGGCGATTTGAATTATGAAACTTTTCTGCGGGTTGTGCGACGCCTCACGCAGGACGAGGGCGAAGTGTGGCGTGCGTTCCGGCGGGCTTCGTTCAACGTGCTCGCCAGCAATCGCGACGATCATGGCAAGAACCATGGTTTTCTCTATCGGAACAAGAAGTGGCAGCTCGGACCGGCCTATGACCTGACTTTCTCCAGTGCCCAGCAACTGCCCGAGCGGGGCATGGCGATCTTGGGCGAGCGTCGGGCCGCCGGGGTGGAGCACTTGCTCTCGTTGGCCAAAAACGAAGGCCTCGCGCACCGCCAGGCCGAGGGCATCATCGAGCAAGTCCGGGCCAGTGTCACCCGTTGGCGGGAATTTGCGGATCAGGCGCAGGTGCCGATCCTCAAAGCGGCAGAAGTGAGCCACGCGCTGACTGCCGGTCCGCGCCAACGCCTTGGACCCTCAGTCTGGTAACCCGAGAATCTGACCGCTTGGAACCGGCTGATGACACCCGAGGTCCGCTCCCGTCCCCATGAAACTGCTGCATGTCTCCGATCTGCATTATCGCACCCACTGGTTCAAGTGGGTGGCGGAGCAGGCCTGCGACTACGATGCCGTCTGCCTGTCGGGGGATTTGCTGGACATGTTCAGCACCGCGAAAACCTCTCTGCGGGCACAGGCAAAGTGGACCCGTGACTGGCTCCGGGAATTTCCCGGCCGGTTGTTCGTCTGTTCCGGCAACCATGACTGGTGGGACAGTGACGGGGTTGTGGATACCGACGCCCATTGCGGTTGGCTGGACAAGATGGGACGCCCGGAAGTCACGATCGACGGCCAAGGTGCCGATTGCGGCGGCTACTACATTTTTTGTCATCCCTTCCGGTTTCCGGCGGTCTGGCCGCAGGCTCCTCACGGGAAGTGGATTTTGCTCCACCATATTCCGCCGGCATTGGCTGCGACTGCCGTAGGTGGTAGTGGTGGCAACGACAATGGCTGCCGGGAACTGGCCGGGGCACTGACCACGGCTGCGCGCCCACCCTGGATCGTCCTGTCGGGTCACTTGCACAAGCCGAAGTCGTGGCGCGGCCAGTGTGGCAAGACCTGGTCGTTCAACCCGACTTACGATGAGACCGCCACCTTCCCCAACCACATCGTGCTCGATCTGGACGAAGGCATGGCGACATGGGTGACAGAGCGGGCCGGTCGCTGGCCGCTGCGCGTGTTGTAACGTTTCTCCGCTAACGAGCGAACACGGCGGCCTCCTGTGTTCGCTCCACGGGCTGTATTTTTTCCGCAGAAGCCGCAATGTGCGCCCATGCAATTGTCCCCCGATTTTCAGGCCCGGTGCCGCGGCGCGTGCTCTCGCGGAGGAACTTCCGCCTTGGTTTCAGCGTCTCCGCGGATAACCTCTCGTCAGATGATCCCGGCCTCGAAAAAGACCAAATCCGTCCCGGACGCACCCAGTCGCGCCCCGGATGTAGTCTTGCCTCCGTCGGAGCCGCCCCGGCCGCGCGGCACGCAGCTTCCGCCCGCCTTGACGGACATCATTCAGCGTCTCGGGCCGTTTTGCCGCCGACACGGCATTACCCGATTGGAAATCTTCGGATCCATTGCCCGGGGCGAGGCGGGGCCGGGCAGCGACGTGGACCTGATTGCCACTTTTTCCGAGCATCCGGGCCTGGAGATTGTCTCGATTGAGGAGGAGTGCGCCAAGCTTCTGGGTGTCCCCGTAGATTTGCTGACCTTCGAGGCGGTCGAGGAAACCACCAACCGCTTCCGGCGGGAAACGATCGAACGCGACCGGCGGGTCATTTATGCAGGTTGATCCGGGCCAGCGCGATCAGGCCCACCTGCAGGACATGCTAGATTCCGCCAAGCAGGCGGTCAGCTACGTGCGGGGGCAGACCTTCGAGCAGTTTTGGGACGACGCCAAGACCCGCGATGCCGTGGCAATGCGCCTGCAAGCCATCGGCGAGGCGGCGGGCCGCGTGTCGCCAGCCACCGCAGCGGCGGTGCCCGCGCTGCCGATCCATCAGATGCGCGGCCTGCGCAATCGGATCGCCCACACCTACAACAAGGTCGATTTCGTTGAGGTTTGGAAGGTGCTGCAGCACGATCTGAAGCCGCTGATCAGTGAACTGGAAAAGTATTTCCGGCAGCAGCAGGCGCAGACGATTTTGCAGGCGCTTCAGCCCAAGGTCGCCCCGCCAAAGCCCAGGCAGGGGCCGCGGATGAGCATGTGAGCCCGGACCACCGCCTAACCATAACGACGTGGCCTATCTCGACACCCAGCGTTTTGACCGTCTGAGCGACGATGAGGTGCTGGATCGGATCGGTGCGCTGCTCGCAGTCGCGATCGGTCGTTACGAGCAGCAGATGCAGCTCGTCGCGCAGGCGGGTGCGACGCGGGTTCCAACGCCTGACGACCCCAATCTTGCAACCCTCGATCTCACCCAACTCGTCACCGATCCGCTGGAGGCGCGGATCATCAGGCACCTGCGCGTGGCCGGCAGCACAAATGCCCGAGAGGTGGCGACGTCCCTTGGAGTGACCACAGCCATCGTCGCCCAAAAACTCGCGCGGCTGTGCGCCGCCGGCCTGTGCCGGGTTGAAGCCCGCAGCCGCCCGGCGTGTTACCGGCTGCGGGTCGAGTTCAGCGCGAATTAAGCGGCGTTCTCCAACACGGCGAAGCGCAGGAGCTGTTCGCCCGGGGGAAGCTCTGCCAAGGCCTTCATCTGGTTCAGGCTGAAGCGGCGCATTTCCTCCGGAGTGCTCAGGTTGAGCAGTCGCTCCTGAATGGCGGGCACCAGTTGCAGGAGTTTCATGCAGTGGGTGATCGCACCCGGCGTCAGGCCCTCGGCTTTCGCCAAGTCGATCCGCCTGAGTTTCGGCTCGGCCTCCAATCGGCGCTGCCACGCCCGGGCGCGGTGCAGCGGATGCTGGACCGGCGTGGGAGCAGGCTTGGGGGCCGCCGCCCGTTTGGATGTGAGAAGCGTCCGGGCAAAGGGACTCAGGAGGGCCACGCCGCCGGCCTGCCGCACAGCCACCTCGGTTTGCAGGAGCAGCGGCCGGGTTGCCGCAACGGTCGGCAAGGCCCCGCGGTCGCCAGCGTCAATGACCAGCCGCTCCTCCATGCCCTCGATCAGCCGGTGCACGCGCACCTTGAGCCGCAGCTCGATGTGCCGCGCACAGGCATCCGGCGCGGGCTTGACCGCCGGCCGCACCTCGACCCGCTCCAGGAAGAGCAGCAGGAGATCGCGCTGCTGCTCGGGCGACAAGGTCGGCATCAGTTCGCCAAAGCGGGTGAGCGAGCGGCGGACCCGCTCCGGGTCGAGGGAGCGCTGTTCGCAGGCCGCCAGATCCTGCCGGGCCTGTTCGCGCTCCACCAGAAGGGCCTGTTTTTTCTGGTGCAGGGCCGCGGCTTCCTGTCGCAGTTCGTCCCCGAGGAAATCAATGCCACCGCGGGCAATGGCCTGCGCGCAATGCCGCAACTGCTGGGTCAGATCGGCGAGCGAGTGATCAAATTTAGTCAGCTTCGCCCGCAGGGGAGTGCGCTCCGCCTCGGCCCGACGCTGAGATTGCAGGGAGGTCGTGCGCAGCACATCGGGGTGCTGGCTGCACTCCGCAAGAAAGCCGATGACGGCGGATTCGAGGGCGGAGGCCGAGACATGCCGCACCGGGCAGCGGGCGTCCCCGCGTTCCTTGTGGGCGTGGCCGCAGGTGTAATAGCGGTAAAGCTGGCCCGAGGGGTCGCGTTTGCCGCTGGCATTCGGGACCATTGCCCGGCCGCAACCCCCGCAAACCGCGATGCCCTTGAGCACATGGAAATTCTTGTCCCGCGCGCGCAGCCGGCAGCGGGCCGGCTGGAGCGCTTGAGTGATTGCCGCGTTCGCCCGTTCCCACAGTTCCTGACTCACGATGGCCTCGTGCTGACCGGGGTATTCGATGCCGTGCATCCGCACCCGCCCGGCGTAGAGCGGGCGCATGATTAGGCGCCTAAGGATATCGGTGCGGAAGCGTTTTTCACCGATGGCATACCTGGTGCCGTCCCGGCGCTGGCGGATGCGCGCCCGGGTGCGGAGGCCTTGGTCATTGAGGGCGTTGGCGATGTCCGTCAGCGAGACGAGCTGCGCCGCCTGCTCGTAGATGCGGCGGAGCACCGCGGCCTCCTCGGGCAGCGGCTTCAAGCCCTGCAATTCGGCATCGTAGGAGTAGCCGTAGGGCACGTTGCCCCCGGTCCACATCCCGCGCTTGGCCTGCTCGACCAGCTTCAGGTGGATCTTCTCGGAGGTGTTGTCGCGCTCATACTCGTTTACGCTCATCACGATGTTGTTCTTGAGCCGGCCCGAGGGCGTCTCATCCGAAATATCCTCCGTGGCGCTGACCAGCCGACAGCCGTGCTTGCGCAGGAAGGCCCGAAAGGGAACCCATTCGTGCGTGCTGCGCAGCACGCGCTCAAGCTTGAAGATCAGCACGACCTTGATCGCCCCGCTTTCGATGTGCTGCATCAGCGCCTGCATCCCCGGCCGGTTCATGTTGGCCCCGGAGTAGGCGGCATCCGTGAGAGTGATGAATTCGTGCCAGCCTTCCGTGGCAGCGTGCTTGTTCAGGTAGTCCCGGCACATGACCGCCTGGCTTTCGCAGGAGTCAAAGCGTCCACCAACTTGGTTGAAGGTTGAGACGCGGGCATAGATTCCGACAGGCAGTGAACCGGTGGAAACGGACGTAGCAGAGGCTGAGATTGCAGGCATATTTTGGTTCTCCTTTTGCGTCGGGAAACCGGCGGCCTGATCCGGTTTGATAGCGACGTTTTGCTGCAAAAAATCTTCGCAGAGCCCGCGCGAAAATCAACGGAAGGATTTTAACGGCAGCGCACACTGCGCTCGCGCGCGTGCGATTTTCTATCTCGTTTTTCCACGAAAAACCGAACCTTGGCCGGCTCCGCTGAAACGCACTTACTCGCGTGCCCTTTCAATTCCAGCGACTTGCGCCGATTTGAATGATCGGCCGCTTGGTTCGCTAACAATTGAAAATGGCGGAGAGAGAGGGATTCGAACCCTCGATAGAGTTTCCCCTATGCAGCTTTAGCAAAGCTGTGCCTTCAGCCACTCGGCCATCTCTCCGGGGTGAGCCGGCAAGCAAACGCGGGGACCGGGGGAGTGCAAGGGCTTTTTGTGAATTGTCGGGCGGGGCGGAGGGTCTCGGCACTCCCGAGGCGCAAAACGGCGTCCGTGCCCTACCTGGGGAAAGGAGGCAGCCGATTGAACTTCTCTGCCCTCGGGCGACGGGCTGATGTGGGTCAGCCGGCGTAGTACTTGGGCTTCAAGACGCCGATGCAGGGGAGGTTGCGGTAGCGCTCATTGAAATCCAGACCGTAGCCGACGACGAATTCGTTGGGGATCTCAAAGCCCACGTAATCCGCCTCGAAGGGCACGGCGCGGCGGGCCTTCTTGTCGAGCAGGACGCAGGTCTTCACGGAAAGGGCGCCCTTGTCCTTGATGAGGCCGGCCACGGCGGCGAGGGTGCGGCCGGTGTCCAGGATGTCGTCCACGAGGAGCACGTTGTGGCCGCGGACGTCGAGTTTCATCGAGTCGAAGATGCGGGGCTCGTGCACGGCCTTGGTGCCGTCGTGGTAGCTGGAGGCGCGCAGGCAGTCGAGGCGCAGGGGGCTGCGCATCTGGCGGAGCAGATCGGCGGTGAAGATCAGGGCCCCGTTGACGATGGCGACGACCATCAGGTCTCTCTTCGCGTAGTCCTTGTTTAGCTGCTCGCCGAGCGCGGCGATCCGGCGCTTGATGGCCAGGGGCGAGACCAAAATGTGATCCAGATGCTTGAGTTCGGGCGGGCCTTTCGGGGAGGGCATGAAGGGATGAAGAACGGACAATGAAGAAGGGACAAGGGAGAAGGAACAAGGGCCAAGTGCCGGATGCCGAAGGTCGGATGCCCAATCCATGCGCCCGCGAGAGGGTTGCCCGGCCGCCGAAGGTGAGCTGCTTCCAGCACTTCCGGCTGGGCACTTGTTACTTCCCGCTGGCGGCGGCTTAATCGTTTTGACTTGGCCGGGGCTGGCGGGTTGCCTCGCCGGGCACGCGCTCCCTCATGATTTCCATCCAAGTCAAGCAACTGACCAAGCAGTTCGGCAGCGTCGTCGCATTGCATGGTCTCGACCTGATGATCAACCCGGGCGAGCTGTTTTTCCTGCTGGGTCCCAGTGGGTGCGGCAAGACGACCCTGTTGCGGAGTCTCGCGGGATTCTATATCCCGGAGAAAGGACAGATTCTCTTTGGCGATGAGGAC
>Ga0208752_100045_pt1 | contig 41830 bp, 29 predicted proteins | sample LakWasMet27_LOW6_2_FD_183871 | JGI IMG/M metagenome (GOLD analysis project Ga0208752, IMG submission 183871) | Freshwater sediment methanotrophic microbial communities from Lake Washington under simulated oxygen tension - Sediment Metagenome... | ecosystem: Environmental > Aquatic > Freshwater >... | reverse complement strand
CGGGCGGGGCATGGCGGCTCCTGTGTGTTGAAGGACACTGTGCAACCCGAGGTCCCTGCGGGACAGGTCTCGCCGCGCAATTTGGCAAAGTAGTTTTCAGACAAGCCCTTACGCCATCGGGCTTCGTTCCAAGCGGCGGCGTCGGAGGCTGTGAGCTCGTCGTCCAGGGCGTAGCCCTCGCCATCGACGGCGCATCGGATGAAGAGCGCCTCGCTCGATGGAACGGCGTCGCCCAGGAGCGCCCGCAGCTGGTCGTACGCCGCGCCAGAGGCGAAGAACTCGCGCAGGAGGAAGTCCTCGCCGAGCGGGGGCAGGAGCACGAATGCGGCCCGGACACGGAGGTTTCGCTGGCGGGGTAGGGCCCAGAGGAGCTCAGCCAGCGGCGCGGGATTGAGGCCGAGCTCGGTCACGAGGACACAGTCGGTCATCACGAGACCTCTCTCACGACTTCGCGTCCCGGCAGATGCCCTTCACGTCGCAATGGGCGCAGGACACCCCCGGCGTCGCCACGAACGACCGCTGGCGGATTCCCCGCGCCAGCTTCGACAGCGTCGTCGTCGCCGCGGCCACCTCCGAGGCGCCCGTCGAAACCTTCACTCTCGCCGCCCCCTTCGTCGCGGTCAGGTCATGCAGGTAGGCGGCGCGCACGGTGAATCCCTCCCCACGCGCCGCCGCGGCGTAGATCTTCAATTGCAGGTCCATGGCGACGTCGTCCGCGGACACCGCGCGCGTCTTGTAATCCACCAGCGCGAGGGCGCCGGCGATGCCGTCCTCCCGGTCGAGGATCACGTCCGCGCGTCCCTTCACGTTGGCGTCATCGAGGTGCAGTTCGAACGAGCGCTCCACCTCCCACACGCGGTCCAGGTCGGCCTTGAAGTCGGTGAGATATCGATTCACCAGGGTTCGCGCCGCGGCTTCCATCGTCTCCCACGCCGGTCGGTCCGCGAAGGGCAGGTAGAACTCGTGCTCGAAGATCATGTTGAGCTCGGGCTGCGTCGGAGGGGTCGCCGTCCCGCGATAGTGCTCCGCCACCCGGCGCAGGATGTGGTGGACGGCCTTGCCATACCCGAGCTCCTTCACCGCAGGGGGCTGAAATCCAAGGTGGTTGCGGAGCCGATACTGCATCGGACAGCTCCCGTACTGGGCGACCTCCGAGAAGGAGTACGTCGGCTTGTCCTCGCTCTCCGGCCCGCGGGCCGGAAGGCTCGTCGGCACCCAGATCGGCTTGTTCGAGGCCGCCACATCGCCGCATACCGCCACGAAGTACGGCGATCGCGGAGTCCGGTTCTTCTTCACCCGGTCGTGGGAGGAGAGAAACACGTGGTCGCGGGCGCGAGTCACGGCCACGTAGAAGAGCCGCCGCTCGTCGGCGTCGCTCCCCTCGTATCGCGCCGCCGCGAACAACGTGCGCGGGAGCAGCCACTCCTGCTCCTTGCCCGCGTACTTCGAGGGGAAGCGACCCGTCGAGAGGCACGGGATGAACACCACCGACCACTCCAGGCCCTTCGCTGCATGGATCGTGCTGATCGTGACGCCGTCGAGGTCGAAGTCCGGCTCCCCGCCGAAATCGTTGTAGGCGCTCTGTGCGTAGTACGAGATGTACTTTGCGAGCTTGTCGAGATACTGGGTGCCGCCGTTCAAGCCTCCGCGGACGACGCGCTTCCCACTGGGATCGTCCACCTTGCGCGCCCGGCGGGTGACGCTCTCGAAGTCGGCCAGCAGCTGGCTGAACCTCGCCAGCACCCCGAGCCGGTGCGCAGTGTCGGCCTTGTCGGGGTTCCAGCCATTGACGCCAAGGAGGCCCAGCAGTCCATAGTAGCTGCCGACCAGGTCGGCGTCCCTCCGTGCCTGGAGCTCGCTCTGCCAGGTCTGGATCGCCTTCTTCAGCGAGCGCTGCTTCGGCACCGGTACATCGAAGACCTTTGCCAACTCGGGTAGCAGCGTATCGAGCGCGACGGGCTCCATCTTCCGCTGGCGGGCGTTCCAGAACGCGGCCTGCCCGGCGACGACGCCGTAGAGCTTACCGAGCAGCTCTGCCTCGGGCTGCAGAAACAGCCCCGATCGCCCGTCACACTGATAGGGAATCTCCCGCTTGTCGAGCGCCTCGAGAAACGCCTCGCCAGAGGTCTTCATGGAGCGCAGGAGCACGGCCATGTGGCGGTACGCGATCCCCGAGGCGTGCATGCTTGCGATGGCGTCAGCGATCATCTCCGCCTCGGTCGCGGCGTCGGGCGCGACGAAGCGTTGCACCGCCTTCGGGTGCGTCTCGCGCGAGGCGGAGACGTCCTTGGCGATGCGCCCTGGAATGGACTCCGCGAACGCCGCGGCCGTCTCGACGATGGGCTTCCGCGAGCGGCGATTGACCGCCAGGGTCTCCCGATGCGCGCCGAACAGCTTCTGGAACTGCTGGATGTACCCCACCGACGATCCGCGCCACTGGTAGATGGCCTGGTCGTCGTCGCCCACGACGCAGGTCTGCACGGGCGAGGCGCCGAGGATCTCGATCAGTCTCGCCTGCGCGGGGTTGATGTCCTGAAACTCGTCCACGATCAGATGTCGGAGGCCCGCGCGGAAGGCCTCGGCGACGTGAGGCTTCTGCAGCGCGAGCACCGCCCGGGCGATCGACTGGTTGAAGGTGAGCACGTGGTACCGATCGAGGGTCGCGAGGTACTTCAGATACGCGTCGCGGAAGGCGCCGGGGGGCAGCTTCGCCGGGTCGATCATCTCGTTCTCGACGATCGCGGCGGTCTTCAGGAACTCCTGGATCGCATCGGTCATCTTGTTGGTGCCGAGCTTGTCGAGACCGATCTCGCCGTACTCGCGCGTGAGCAGACCTACGAGCCGATGGTCGTCATAGAGGTCGAAGGTCGCGAAGCGGGGCACGCGATCCTGCAGGAATCGTAGGCAGAACGCGTGGATGGTGCCGACGAACATGGGGGAGAGTTCGTCGAGGTTTCGGTGCGGAAGGATCTCCTGGACCTTCTTGATGATGCGGGTCTTGAGCGAGTCGGCGGCGGCGTTGGTGAAGGTGAACGCGATGATGGCGCTCGGCGCGACGCCGTCGGCGAGGAGGCGCGCGACCCGCATGGAGACGGTTTCGGTCTTCCCGGAGCCCGCGCAGGCGACGACCTGGAGGTGGCTGTCGCGGTGCTCGATGATGCGCTTCTGGGCGGGCGAATAGGCGATCGGCTTCGCGGGCTGATTCATCGGAGTGCTCCGTGGAAGGTGAAGGTCTCGATGTGTGGGACGCGCGACGTCCGCCGGCCCTGACAGCGGGGAAGCCCCCGGTCCCCTCTACCCGCCGAATACCACCGTCCTCGGCCGCTCGTCCGCGTCGATCGCCTCGAGGCGCGCCGTGGCGGTCCATCCGAGCCACGCCGCGGGCAGCTCCAGCAGCCCGTGCCTCGTCGCCATCGCCAGGTCGATCGCGTCGACCGCCAGCGACGACTCCGCACCCACGGCCCGCTCGAACTCCCCTTCGGTGATGCGCGCCGGACACCGCCACGGGGGCCTCGCCACCCTCAGCAGCGCGCCGCCGTCCTCCGACGCGACGTACACCGGGAGCCTTCCCGGCAGCCGCACCAGCGCGCCCGGGAGCGATGCCTCCACCGCGCGCAGCACGTCGCCGAGGCGCTCGCCGCGCACCCTGGCCGTCACGGGCTCGCCATGGTCTTCATGGAAGGGGCACTCGCGGTCGCGGTTCACGCTCGCGTGAGCGCCTGCGCCGCGGCCCTCTCCGAGGGGCCACTGGGTGGTGCGGGTGAGCTCGCCCCAGCCGTGCGTGAGCGCATCGACGAGCCGTTGCACCATCAGCGCCGCGCACGCGCCGGCCAGCGCCGGGGTCGCGGGGAGCTTCCTAGCCTCGATGGTGCGCAGGGCCTCGGCGGTGCACGAGAGGCTCGCGGCGGCGTAGGCGGGCTCGCTGCCGGTGAGGCAGCGGTAGCAGGCGGCCTCGCGGTGCGGCGGGAAGACGTCCACCGTGACCTCCATCGAGCGGCCGTCGAAGCCTCCCATGATGGCGGGCAGCCCGTAGCGCCGCGCCGTGCGCACGGCGTCCATTCGAGCGCGAGGGTGGTCGACCGCGGCCAGCACCACGCCGCTCCAATGCTCGGCAGGAAGCTCCTGCAGCCAGCACGTCGCGGCCTCGATCGAGGGGTGGGCGGCGGGGTCGGCCTCGGTCAGTCGCTGACGCCACCGAGCGGCGACGTGGCGGGCCTTGGAGACCGCTTCTCCGGCGCGCACCTCCCGATAGGGGAAGTCCGCGACCCTGGTGGCGTTGGACAGCTCATAGGCGTCCGGGTCGACCACCGTGGCTCTCGAGAATCCCCACATCGAGAGCTGCGACGCGAGGGCGCTTCCCAGGGCGCCGGCTCCGAGCAGCACGATCGGCTGGGCGAGCATCGACTCCCGGTATCCCGCGAGGCGCTCCCGGGCGAAGGGCGAGCGCTCGTCGTCGGTGAGCTCGGGTGCGGGCGATGGGCTGTTCACAGGGACCTCGACTGGCAACCGAGCTGCCGGCAGCGGGCGTGGGAGGGGCAGGGCGTCGCGCTCACCGGGCAGAGCATCGGACCGGCGGCGCGCACCTCGCCGAAGGGTTCCTCGGGTGCTGCCGGCGACGCGGGGTGGGGCGTCCCGAAGAGATCATCGAGCGAGGCATCCGTGGGTCGTGAGGGGATCAGGCGTACGGGCACGGTGGGCTCCATCGTGGGGGAGTGAGCGTGGGCAGAGGGCGTCGGCGGAACGCGGCGTGACGAGTGCGCGGCAAGGAGGATGAGCGTCTCGGCCAGCAGGCTCGTGGCTTCCAGCAGGGGGTTCATCGTCACCGGAGACGCAGGACGCATCGGCGGACTGACAGCGCGCGCGCGGGGCCTCGGCGGCGGGCGAGGTCGGGGCCGCGGGGCGCCTTCGGGACGGCGCGGCGGGCGAGGGCTTCCGGGGCGATCGGGGCTTGGGGATGTAGGGCGCGAGCGACTGCTGCCCGGCGCGGAGCAGGAGGTCGGTGCCCACGAAGACGCCGAGTTCCCAGCGGATCGGGTCGAGCACTAGGTTGACGGCGGCGGGGCCGTAGTGGGCGCAGTTCGCGACGTCGGTTCCCGAGAAGAAGACGCCGAAGTCGGGGTGGGTGTGGGCCCAGCCGACGACGTCGAGCGAGGGGTTGTCGCGCTGCGCGGCGAGCTTGGACTCCGCGGGCATCTCGACGCGGGCGGTGGTTCCGACCCCCACGAGGGGGAAGCTCTCGAGCGCGGTGTAGAGCCCCTCGGCGTCGCGCTCGCGGCGTCCCAGGCAGAGGAAGCCGACCTCGACGGGGCGCTCCTCGGCGAAGCGCCGGCCGACGCGCAGGAGCGAGCGTAGCGCGCGTCGACGGATGAACACCACCTGGTCGCCCACGCGCAGACCCTGGTAGCGGCGGTTGTCGAGATAGGCCCAGCGCGAGCGGTGATCGACCGCGACCGGGGCGCCGAAGAGATCGTCGAGGGGGCTCATGGCAGTGGTCGCCCTTTCAGAGCGGACCGAAGAGGTCTTCGAGCTCGCGCGCCTCGCGGGCCTGCGGGGTGAGCACGGTGGGGTAGGCGTTGGGGTGCAGCGGTCGGCCGCCGCGGTGGGAGCGCCACCAGTTCACGGCGTCGGGGCTGAAGTGGCCTTCGTAGCTGCGGGCGTCGTGGCCGAAGTCGAAGTTGAGCGTCCGTAGGAGGTCGAGGACGAAGAAGGCCAGGAGCTTGGTGGGGAGCCAGAGGGTTCCCTGGCAGACCCAGCCGTCGCTCGGGCGGATGTGGGGGTTCCAGGGGCGCGGGTGGCTGAGGACGTGGGCCTCGGGCGCGGTGTGGGGGTAGCTGCTCTGCGAGGCGTCGAGGCGGATGCGCCAGCGGTCGTGGGTGCCCGTCGCGTCGGTGGGGAGGGGGAGCGTGAGGTCGAGGAGGTAGACCCGCGCCCGCTCCGGGCGGGTGGTGGGCGTGGCGGTCTCGGCGTCGCCCAGCGAGCGGTACGCGGACCACCCGGACACCACCGGACCGCGCGCGGGAAAGCTGGCGGCGAAGGTCTCGTAGTCGAGCGCGCGGCGCTCGGGGGTGGCGGCGGCGGTTCCGCGCGAGACGAGGGTGAGGACGGCGCCGTCGCCGACGCCCTGCTCGGCGAAGGGCGTCTGCATGGAGAGGGTGCGCCCCTGGGAGACGACGAGGTAGGGGCGCTCGGCGGTGGCGGGCGGGATCAGCTCGTGGCGCTGGAGGAGCGCGAGGAGCTGCGCCGGGGTAGCGCGGGAGAGGTCACGGACCGGGACCTGCTGGCTGACGCCGAGCTCGGCGTGCTGCAGGGTGAGGGTGCCAGAGGGGACGGCCTGGTGGACGATCGAGGTGTGCATGGCCTGAGGACGCTGGGCAGGGGAGGGGTCTGACAGGCAGGGAGGTAGGAGGTCGGTCAATGGATGAGGGCGCTCGAGGCGTGAGCGCGGCAGGGACAACGTGGCTTGTCCGTTGGTCTGCCCATCCTCCGATCCCATCCGACTACGCAAAGCCATCCGGGGAGCTTCATCAATGCTTGCATGATCCTCAGCGAAGAAATACTCGCTGAATCTACGGGCATGTTGCTTCGGATGGGGTATGATGCTTGAGTCATCAGCAGGCCGTATTCGCTCTAAATACGCACTCGCGGCAAGTTGTGAGTCGTCACTTCTTTCGTCTTGCAGTGGATGGCACACGTCGTTGAGTGCGGGGGCCAGCAGCGGTGGTGCTCGATGCGACTCCTTCCATCCATGCAGGTACGTTCCAACCGCCCCTGCGGGCTGTCGCAAACCGCACAGAGAGGCGAACACGCCGCGGATCCTGAATGAACCCATGGCGCCCCAGCCAGCCAATGACGAGATGTCCCTCGGCGTCGCCGACGCGCGCCCGCTCGGACCACCAATCGAGGACATCCTGCCAATCAGTAGTTGCTGACCGAGCGATGATCGAGTCTGCTAGATACCAGTCGTGTTCGCATTGGATGCCCTTTGCCCGGCGGAGTGCCTCGTTCATGGTTGCAAAGGGATCCCCTTCCTCCAGCGCGTGCTGTAGTAGGTGGTCAAGACTCGGAAAGACCTGACCATCCTGGGCCTCACCTCGTCGAATAATGTACGCGAGGTTGTTGGCGCAACTTCCGTCGTGATCATTCAGGAAAGCCGAGAGAAAAATATGCGCTGCTTCTGGAACCTGACCTTGGAGGTAGAGCCATCGCCCAAGCACGCCAGCCGCGGTTGTGTCGCCCGCGTCGATCGCGCGACGGAGCAGTGCCTCGCCCTCGTCCGCGGCCTTCGCGATGCCCTTGCCGTCCAGCAGCCGAGCGCCGAGCAACCGCATGGCGGTGGTGTCGCCCGTGTCGATCGCGCGACGGAGCAGCGCCTCGCCCTCGTCCGCGGCCTTCGCGACGCCCTCGCCGTCCAACAAACGTTCGCCGAGCATTCCCATAGCGGTGGTGTCGCCCGTGTCGATCGCGCGGCGGAGCAGCGCCTCGCCCTCGTCCGCGGCCTTCGCGATGCCCTTGCCGTCCAGCAGCCGAGCGCCGAGCGCCCGCATGGCGGTGGTGTCGCCCGCGTCGATCGCGCGACGGAGCAGTGCCTCGCCCTCGTCCGCGGCCTTCGCGACGCCCTTGCCGTCCAGCAGCCGAGTGCCGAGCGCCCACATGGCGGTGGTGTCGCCCGTGTCGATCGCGCGTCGGAGCAGCGCCTCGCCCTCGTCCGCGGCCTTCGCGACGCCCCTACCGTCCAGCAGTCGAGTGCCGAGCGCCCACATGGCGACGATATCGCTCGCGTCGACCGCGCGGCGGAGCAGCGCCTCACCCTCGCTCGCCGCCTTCGTGATGCCCTTGCCGTCCAGCAGCCGAGCGCCGAGCACCCGGATGGCTGTGGCGTCGCCCGCGTCGACCGCGCGGCGGAGCAGCGCTTCGCCCTCGCTCGCCGCCTTCGCGACTCCCTCGCCGTCCAGTAGCCGAGCGCCGAGGGACCTCAAAGCCAGAATGCTGCCGGCTGCAGCGCCCTTTCGGAGCCACTGCTCGCCCTCCACTGAGTTCGACCTGATCCCGGTGCCACTCAATAGCCGGTTCCCCAAGGTGCCCGCGGCGTCATGATTTCCCCCTTCGGCGGCGCCACGTAGGCAGTCCTCGAACACCTGGGGAAGTGGCTCTCTACCTCGGCGACTCTCGCGGTAAATCGCGAACAGCTCCGCTGCCTTCCCAGCCTCCTTTAGTGACTTCCACATCTCCGTCGCTGCCGCACGGGTCTTGTCGGTTCCAAGGTCGGATGCCGCCCAGGTAGAGAGAAATGCCGTGCGGACTTTGGCATCTGCATCGTTCTCGCGTGCGAGCCAGGTAGCGACTTTAGTAACGAGGTTCGGGAAGTCGCGGGCGCCGATAATTCGTTCCCGGATGTACTCGGCAAAGGCCTTGATCGAGAGCTTGACGCGGTTGTCAGGTAGCCCATCGATTTGACTCGATACAACCTCCAATGCCTCCCGGAGGGCGAGAAGGGTCACGTGCGCCCCTGTAACTTGAAAGTCCAGGAACCCTTGGACGAGGCCGAGATCAAGCGGGCTGACTGGCTCAAACACAACCAAGAGACAGAGTGTTTGGTAGAGCAGATCGGCTCCCTCCCCACGGATGGGCGTTCGCCAGTTCTGAAACTGACCTCGGAACACTTCATCCGAGCCAGCAGAGGGGTCCACCGACTGATAGTCGCCAGCTCGTTGGCGGACTCTCTCGGCGGCGCTACGAACATAGAGCGGTGCTCCCTGGGTAGTGCCATGGAGTCGACGGTTCCATCCGTCGTCCTCGACACCGGTAATCTGCTGGACTTCTGAGGGCGTCAAGCCTTTGAGGGTGACCTCTCGACACCGGAGCGTTCGGCGCGCCCACTCAAGAAGTCGCAGCTCCGGTCGCGACGTAAGGAGTACAGAAGCGTTACTTGGCAGCGACTCGGGGAGGAAGGATAGCTCAGCACCAGAACTGGAGATCTCGTCCAATGAGTCGATGATTAGGACGGCATGACCCCGCTCTTCCACGAGCCGCTCGAGCATGGAGTGAACCAAGGCACAAAGACTTGATGAGCCTGCCCGATTACGTCCTGGCTCATAGCCCGGGCCGAACATGAGCTCGCTGTCTGAGTCGACCGCAATTTCGTCGCGCGGCCATGCGGTTCGCCCTCGCCTGCTTTGAATCTGGGCTCGTGTGGTGTGTGGCATCGGCGCTTCCAGGAAATCGTCCTGAATTGGATTGCGTACCTCGATAGGGCGTAGGAGCAGCGTGTTGGCTTGGGCGATTATCGACGGTACGAAGTCTTCGGGGACATTTGACTGCTTTCCCATATGGAGGAGCACTCCTGGCAACCACGGACAGTCACGCATCACTGACGCCGACGAGGCTCCGCGCACCGGCACGTCACCTTGAAGGATTGCAGAAAGGCGTGCAGTGAGGCCTGATTTTCCAAATCCCTCCGGTGCCGTCACCAGCAGATAGCCGCCCTCGCGGCGGAGCGGCCCAGTCAGCACCTGAACAATCTCGCCAAGCACCTCCTCGCGTGCCTTGAACTCTCGGAGATGGCGGTCCCGCTCGCTGCGGACCATGCGCATCAAGTCCCTTGGGACCCCTTCACTAAAGGGTGCGACAATCAACCCAAGAAGATTCGCACGAAGTGTATCGTTGAAACGGTCGACGGCCGCCAGCATGGTCGTAAGTGCGACCGAAAGCATCTCGTCGGGGCCCAGTATGGGAAGGCCCGACGCACCGTGAGAGGATGGATTGCGGGCTTCCTTGGCGATAAGTATGCAGCGCCGGACCGGGTCAGCGATCAGGTGGCTCTGTTCGAGCGAGAGATCAGCCTCCTGATGGGAAAGCAAGTCGAGATCGCGAATGACTTGGAAGAGGTTGAAGCGGGCGCTTTTTGATGCGCTCTGGGTATACGAATTCGGATTGACGCGTTCGAGAATGGCTTTCAGCCATGGCTCAAGGCAGTCCTTGAGTAGGTCCGTGCCGATTGAGGCGAAATCTCGTGATGACGCCGTGTCCATCGTATGGAACACGTCGCTCAGTCGGCGGGGAAGGTCTCCAAAGGTCGTAGTCCCACTGCACGACACAACAAGCCTATCCGCGAGGAGAAGCAGTTGGTCGAAGCGCAACTCGATGCCCGTGGAGGACTGACTGCCAAGAAACTTTGGGAGTGCCGCGCGCCGCATCTGCTCGCGATGATCTGTGAAGAGAGTCGGGGTCGCTGATGGTGGGCGGTTGGTCATGTTCTTATGGAACTCCAGTTTTCGGATTGACGACGAGTGGTGGATCGCTCGGAGATATTTGACTGTGTAACCGTATGGGTCAGTGTGGAAAGTAAGGTTTGTGTGAATTGGCTGGGGGTCATGGATATGGGCGATAACTTCAGGCGAAGGGTGGCCTCTCGAGACACGCTGTTGGCGGAATCTGCTGGCCTCAAGAGAGCGAGTATGCTACTCTGCCGTCTTGGTCTTTGGTTATGGTGTGGGGCGGAAATTCGTTCGTTCTTCGGACGGTAGTCGAAGGGTATGCGAGAATCTTGGCCGTGTCATCGCCTCGCGCTCTGTACGACGCGTGAGTAGTGAGTTGATGGGTCCAGGGTGATCGGAGCCTATTGCCCCGGCGATTCACGGGCTCAGTTTAGCGTCTCTATCGGTCCCAGCGCGACGTCTATCATCAGGAACTCCATTCATCCTGTGCCAGGATCCGCGGGCCATGTTGACCCGTCGCACTCACGGCGACCCGTCGGGCCACGGCTCGATGCTCACCGGCATCGGCATCGGCATCGGCATCGGCATCGGCATCGGCATCCGCCGGAGCAGTTGCCGGGTCAGCATCGCCTGGAGGTCTGCCGGCGTCACCACCGGCGGAGGCGCAGGCCACGCCACCACCACCGGCGCGGGCACGGACGCGCGTTCTTCGAGCGCCCGGTCGCGCTCCGCTTCGGCCTGGAGCCGTCGCTCGTGCTCCTCCTCGAGTTGGCGCACCGTGCGTGCCCGTGCCTCCTCCGCGGCCAGCGCCTCGGCCCGCTGGCGCGCTTCCATCTCGGCGGCCTGCCGGCGCAGCGAGCTCAGCTCGTCCCGCACCATCCGCAGCTCGGACTCGCTGGGCGTCGACGCGACCGCCACGGGCGCGGCCACGGGCGCGGGCTGATGGTGAAGCGCGGGGCGGTGGAGGACTGCGAGCGTCGCGACGCAGCCCGCGAGGACGCAGGCGAGGCCCATCCAGAAGGCGTTCCAGCCCGCCGCGAGGATGCTCGAGACGAGGCGGGCGAGCCAGACGCCCTGCTCCCGGCTCTCGCGCTCTTCCACGGACCACGATGGCTGCTGCCCGGACGGATGACGATGGTTCTTCATGGCGCAGGTGACCTCCTCGCTCGGGCCTCGCTCCGATGCACGCCACCCGCTCGATCGCAGGAGGTACCGGGTTCAGCCGCCGTACTTCTCGTGCAGCACCACCGCGACGCCGCCTCCGATCGCTGCGCCCACCACCGCGCCCGCGGGGCCTGCGACGGCTGATCCGATCGCGGCGCCGGCCGTGGCGCCTCCTCCGGCGGCTCGACCGCGCGCGGTGTGCTTGCCGCCAAAGGCCCTGGCGATGGTCTCGCCGAGGTTGCTGAAATTGGACAGTGCTCTCATGACGATCTCCTTCTCGTGACCTGGACTCCGTTGCGACGGCTTCTCTGACAGCTGACGAGACACCCTCTCGCGCAGGAAGCCGCCGACCCCTCGTGCGCTCCTCGAGGCCCCGCTCACACCAGCCGCCGCGCCATGCGCCGCGCCGCAAGCGACCCCACGATCGCTCCCACCACGCCGCCCACGGCCGTGCCCACCAGCGGGACCACCGATCCGATCGCCGCGCCCGCGGCCGCCCCCGCGAGCCCGCCCGCCGCGTCGGCGACGTTGCCCGCGCTGCGCCGGCCGTACTCCGCCGCGTCGACCTTCCCTCGCGCCCACTCCACCGTGTCCACGGTCTGGTCGACGAGCAGCACCGCCACCTGGCCCACGGCGTTCGTGCGCAGCGTCGACTTCACGACGCCCTGCACCGCGGCCCGCACGACGACCCGCTCGGCCACCTGCTCCACGCCGGCGCGCACCACGCCCACGGCCGCCGACCTCGCCGCCGAGCGCGCTGCGCGTCCCCCGGTGGAGGCGACGTCGACCCTCCGGCCCTGCGCGAAGTCGCTCGCGACGCTCATCGCTGCGGCCATGAGCGCCTGTCCACCGAGTGCGCGAGAGTGGTCGGCGAGGGCGCTCCTGCCCGGCGCCGTCGGCGTCGCGGCACCCGCATCGAGCGCCTCTTCGCCCAGTGACGTCGGGGGCTCCAGCACGACGGGAGGCACCTGCCGGCCCGGTCGCCCGGTCAGCCGCTCGTACTCCTCCGCCGGGAGCCATCGGCCCTCGTGGACCTTCGCCCGGAGCGCGTCGCTCGTGTGTGTACGGTGGGCCCTCCGCGCAAACGCGTCATAGCTCTCGCCCGGGGCCCGGTTGACGGCGAATCGTGGGGTGCTGCTGGTCTTGCGGGTCATCGGGTTCTTCTCCTTCGCTCGACGTGCCAGACGTTTGACGCCCGCCGGGTCTGACAGCTGTCGCCAGACCCCTGCGGGCGCGCCGCTACGACATCCGTCGCAGCTCGTGCACCCCGCGGAACTCGCGGTTGCGATAGACGGTGATCACCTCGCCGCTCCCCGCGCACACCACGTGGACGCCCTCGAGGTGATCGAGGCGCACGCCGCGCATCCGCCAGCACCGCGCGTCGCGCCGACCCACGACGTGGATGATGGTGTCGTGGCCCCGCACCTCGCGGCCGTAGAGCATCACGGCCTCGACCATCGCGTGCGAGATGGTCCGCTGCTGCATGCGCAACAGCGCGTGCCGCGTGAAGACCGGAACCAGACCCTGGAAGCCCCCCTGCGTCGTCGTGTTCATGCTCGTTCTCCTCGAAGCGACGACGGCCGGGGAGGGGGCGGGCTGACAGCCGGGCGATCGGTCACATCAGGGGAGCGCGCGCTCGACGATCCACGCGACGGTGTCGGGGGAAAGTCGCGAGCCGTAGTTCCAGGGGGAGCCGAAGACCGTCGCTCGCCCGCCCCAGTTCTCCGAGCCAGGGCCGGGCTTCGCCAGCAGGGCCGGCGGGCCGTGCGCGAACTCCGCTTCGGCGAGCGCCGCGAGGCAGGGGCGAAGGTCCCCGACGCGCTCTCTCGCGAAGGGATTGGCCCCGACCGTGTAGACGTATCCGCGCTCGGGGTGGTCGTCGACCGCGATGGCCACGGGCTGCTCGAGGCGCCCGTAGTAGGCCTCCGGGGTGATGCGCGGACGCCCGCGGAAGTCGACGACGGCGACGCGACCGAGGCGCTCGATGCGGCCGTCGGCGTCGAGGCGCGCCGCGCCGGCCACCATCGCCTCGCGGGTGGAGGTGTCGCAGGGGAGCGGCCGCCCCGACGCGATGTTGTCGGCCACCGCGCCGCAGAGGCGAGCGAAGGTGTCGCTGGCGCGAGCTTCCGAGGCCGCCGCTAGCGCGTCGCTGACCCAGCCGTGAAGCCCGAGCCCGAGGCGGTCGACCTCGGCGTCCACGCCGGGGAGAGGCACCAGGTGGTCGCAGCGATGCGAGGCCGCCCGGAGGACGGCGAGCATCTCGGGTGGGAGCTGCGCCGCGCCGCCCGCCATCACGGCGACCACGCTGGCCAGCGCGTCGGTGTCGGCGAGCGTCGTGCCCACGCCGAGGGCCGACGTGGCGTCGATCTCGCCGGGCATGGCGTCGAGGTTGATGGGCTCGCCGGTGACGTGGTGGTCCCAGGTGGTGACCGCGCCGGGGACGCTGCCGTCGACGCTCAGGAAGGCGGAGCAGCCCGGCGGGACGTGCTCGGGGAGCGTCGCGACGAAGACCCGGAGCGAGCGATACGGCAGCGCGGGCATGGGCGATCGGTGCTCCCTGGAGGTGGTGGAGGGGCGGGTCATACGTAGACCACGATCCGGCCTTCGAGGTAGCCGGTCCAGGTCTCGTGGCCCTCGACGTACACGCGCCCCTGGCGGGGCTTCACGTCGAAGTGCACCTCGCCCCGGTCGCTGGAGTACTCCCAGCCGGTGACGCCCCCCGACGAAGAACCCGTCGAAGCCCAGAGCGACCTTGCGCCCGGAGCACGGCTCGCCCGACTGCTGATGAATGACCTGGATGGTGATCATGCTGCCACTGCCTCCGAGCGCATCGACGCGGCGACGGGATGGGAGCTGACAGCCGGCTGAAGCGAATGCGGCGGCGGTGCCCGAAGGCTCAATACCGGCGGAGGAACTCCCGGCCGTGCCCCGTCGTGACTGCCGGAGTGCGGGGCATGGTGAAGAGGACCAGCGCGGTCTCGTGATCACCAGACTCCTCGAGGGCATCGAGCTGGACCTTGACGTGTTCGCTTCGTTGCTGTGGACGCTGCGGGCGAACGACCGGGAGAGGGTGGTCGTATACGCCTCCCGCTCGATTCGGGCGATCCCTCCATATCAATGCACCTGGTCGGCGAGTGAAGGCGAACGCATCAAACCATGGCGCCCGCGGGCCAGCACTGGAGCCTGGACGAGGCGGTGCTGCGCGAGGACATCCACAACAACCTCGATCGCTATCGCGAGGCCGCGACGGCTCTCTCCTATCAGTGTCGGGACGCGGCGGGGCAGGCGTCTTGTCACCTCCGCGACGGCGGACTCGCCGACAACACGGCGCCCGCCACATCATCGACCTCATCCGATATGGCGACGGTGGCAGCTGCATCGCCGAGCGCATCGAGCGCGGGAGCATCGACCGGCTGGTGGTGGTGATCGTCAACGCCAAGGGCAGCCCCGACAAGTCGATCGCCGCGAGTGCTGCCACGCCGGGCCTCTTCCGCGTGATCGTCTCGACCGACACGTGGCGATGGACAACTACACCGACGACAGCGTCACGCTGGTCGAGTCGGTGGTGATCTCGCTGCAGCGCGCGCTCATCCGAACCTGGCAGAAGCGGTCCGGGCGGCCGTGGGGTCCGGCCGACGACCCGCGCCCCGAGCTGGCGGGCGGCCGCATCCTGCTGCCCGTGCCCCGCGCGCTCGCCGACCCGTCGTTGCCCAAGGTGGTCCCGGTGTACGTCGTCCACGTGACCTTTGCGGCGGTGGCCGACCCGATGGCGCGGCGCGAGCTCCTTGCGGTGCCCACGGACCTCACGCTCCCGCCGTCGACGGTGGCACGCATCATCGAGGTGGCGAAGCCCCTCCTCGAGGAGACACCGGGCTGGAAGGCTCTGCGCGCGGAGTCGTGCCAGGCGCTGTAGAGCGCCGCCTGGGCGCGATGGACCGCAGGGGGCCTGGCGAGCGGGCGCTGGGAAGGCGACCGCGGGCACGCGTCGCGGACGATCACGCTCGCGCCCTGGCCGAGGGCTACGATAGGCTTTCGCCGGGTGTGGCGAAGCCTCGGGCTGGGCCGCACGAGGAAGCGGATGCGAACTTGATCGACGCTCATGAGGTCGCCCTCGCCCACGACGCGATGGGCGAGGACTACGACCAGCTCGACGACCTCTGGTACCCGTGGCTCTTCTCACGCATCCACGAGTTCATCGCGACTCAACTGCCAGTCGACGGTGGACGCCAGGCCCTCGATCTGGGCTGCGGCACTGGCTTCCAGTCCTTCCTGCTGGCGCGCGCGGGATATGAAACCCGCGGGATCGACCTCGCGTCGGAGCTGATCGCGTACGCCGGCGAGAAGAGCCGCGAGCACGCCGCGCCTCCCCTCGAAGCGCCGCCCCTCTTCCGCTCGGCCCTTCGGAGTACGTGGATACCGAGACACCACGCCCGACTGGCGAGGAGCCTGGAGCGCGCACGGGCTGGACGGGCCGTGACGGCGCCGACGTTTCTCGTGGCAGACCTGAACACTCACGACTTCGGCGTGGAGAGCGCGGACGTCATCACCTGCTGCGGATCGGTGCTCAGCTTCATCGATGGCTACCCCGAAGTGCTTGCCCGGATGGCGAGAGCGCTACGACCGGGAGGACTGCTGTTTCTCGAGGTCGAGCAGAAGGTCAGCCTCGACCTGCTCTGGCCGATCGTCGATCGCCTGCTGGGCGGGGCGCTGGAATACGAACAGGAGTGGGATGAGATCTGGACGAACCTCGTCACTCCCCCCGGACGATCGGCGCGCGTCGACTATCCCTTCAAGCTGACCGGTGGGCGCGAGGTGACCATGCCCATCTGGATCTTCTCCGTGGCTGAGCTGGAGAGGCTCTTCCAGCGAGTGGGATTGCGGGTCGAGCAGCGCCTCGGCATCCATCAGGCCACCAACCTCCTCCCGAGCACCTTGCTCCACCACGTCCCACCGGCGCCCCTGCTCGCGTCTGCCTTCGAACCGCTGCGTCTGGCCGACCGCGTCCTCGGCTCGCGGTGGCCGACGTGGCGCCTGGGCTGCAGCGTTGTCTACAGCTTGCAGAAGCGGGGGTAGGCTGGTGCGGAAGGGCGCCGATCCGGCAGACGGTGCACCGACCACGATCGGGAGGGATCGGAGGGAGCGGATCCTGACGAGCTACCCCTACCCGATCGCCCGAGCCTACGCCCGTGTGGTCTCGGAGCAGGACGTCGCCGCTCGTTACGGCGCTCTCCTCGACACCTTCGAAATCCTCCTGAGATTCCTGGTATTCACCCTCCTGAGCCGCTATCGCAGCGTCGCGGGCCTGGACGCGAATCGCGATCGCATCCTCGCTGAACTCATCCGCAAGCGCGGGCTGAGCACCGGCGACTGGTCGAAGATGCTCCTGACCTGTGCCGCGGTCTTCCGAGACCGCGAGGACCCCATCCTGTCCGGCTTGTCGGCGATCCTCTTCGATGCCCAGGGCAAACCCCGCCCCAGGACTGCGTGGATCGCGGAGCTGACCCAGGCGCGAAACCGTCACTGGGGACATCGCATCGGGCGGACCGCGGACTTCTACGACCAACGCATCAAGGTCGACCTCCCGGACCTGGAGCGCGCCCTGGAGGCGATGGGCATCCTCAGCGAACTGCGACTGATCGTTCCAACTAGGCTGTCGGGTTCGATGGTGACCGAGGGGATCATCTACACGGGTCTCGAGCACGCCTCCGGGGTGGCCCTCGCGCTCTCCCTGAGTCCCGACGAGGCTGCGCCGGAGGTCCAGGCGCTGGGCAGCGTGCTGCTCCAGCGGGCCGGCGACCGATTCGTCAGCGTGTTTCCATTCCTGCGCTATCGCGAGGCGCTCGGAGAAGTACAGCGTGGGCTGTATTTCCTGGAGGACTGGGAGTGGGTACGACGGAAGGATCGCCCCGAGCTCAAGGCCGTCACCTACCTCCCCGAGAACCCCGCCGCGCCTGCGGAGACCGATCGAAAGTTCGCCCCGCACGTGGAGCGCGCCCTCTTCGGACTTCTTCCCGCCGCGCGGCAGATGCTCGTCGACTCGATTGGCAGCCTCCCGGTCGAAGACCACGACTGGGAGATCCCCTCGGTGTGGGCGGAGCGAGAGATCGCGCTCCGAACGGTCGTCGGAAGGACATCCCTCCGCGACCGCATCCGTGACCTCGTCGTTCAGTCGGACGACGGCCGGCTCCTTGTGCTCAAGGGCGCACCGGGCATGGGCAAGTCCTCGTTTCTCTACATGATGCACGAGGCGCTGCGCGAGCGGGGTGCGCTCCTCCACTCGGTCCGGTGCAACCCTTCGCCGGAGTCCTTTCTCCGCGCGTTGATCCATCAGTGCGGCCAGCTCCTCGGCCAGCCGCTCGGAGACGCGGCGTACGCCGGTGAGCGCATCGAGGACCTGCGCACCTCCCTGGAGCAGCGGATGCTGGAGGTCGCCCGCGCTCGGGGCAGCTGCGTGGCATTGATCGACGCCCTCGACGAGCTCCGGGTCACCGACGATCACTGGGGAGCGGCCATGACGTGGCTCCCGCGCGCCCTCCCTGCGGGCGTCTTCGTGGTCGTGACCTGTCGGCCCCACACGTCGCTCCTCCGCACCCTGCGGGCGTCGGTGTCCCCATCGCAGATGGTCGAGTGGGAACTCGACCCGCTGGTCCAGTCCGACCTCTCGGACTTCGCGGGACGCTATCTCGGGAAGGCCGCCGCTGAGGCTCATCGCGTCGTGGACCTCGCCGCTGCCTTCGCCCGGGTCGGCGGGCACCCGCTCTACCTGCGCATCCTCCTCGAGTCTGTTGGCACCGAGCTGCGGAGCGCGGCCGCTGAACGTCGGCGTCCGCGCCGCATCGACGCGCGCCGACTCGAGTCCGACCAGGCCCGACAGATGGAGTCGGTGTGGGAGGTGATTTCGGGCCGGCACGCGAACCTCGATGCCGCGCGATGCGCCCGGCGGCAGCTCCTGATGGAGTACCTCGCGGTGGCCCGACTGCCGGGTCTGTCGACGCCCCTCTGTCGGCGACTGATCGAGCGCGCCGAGGGCGCTCCGCTCGCCCCGTCGGAGGTCACGGACCTGCTCGAATCGATCAGTGCCTGGCTGCGCGAGCCGGTCATCGGGAGGCTCCTGCCGTTTCATCTGACGCTGACCGACTACGTGTTGCAGCGACTCGGTGACGACGCCCGGTGCGCCCGGCACCGCGAGCTCGCCGACGCACTCATGGAGGAGGGCGCGCGCCTCGACCACGAGTACTGGCGTACGAACGTCGCCGACCACGCCGTCGAAGGCCGGATGCCGGTGCGGCAACGCGCGCGGCTGGTCGCGGACGACTCACTCCTACTGGCGCGCCTCGACGAGAGGGAGGGAGCGGGCGCCGTGCACGGTGCTTTTCTCGCGCGTCACCTGGAGGACGAAGATCCGAAGGAGGGCGCCGTCCTCGTCGATCGTTTCGTGCGCCGCTGGGCATCCGACGGAGCGCGCGTGCGAGCGCTTCCTTTCGGTGTGCGAGAGCAGCTGGCGGAGCTGTTCAAGGCTGCTCCGCTGCCGGGCTTTGGCGAGCAGGCGCGGCGCATCTATGAACAGCTCCACGAGGAGACCGGGGACCACGAGTACCTGCTTCGAAAGGCGTGGGTCTGCTATCAGATCCTCGACGAGTGGCGCGACGCCCGATCGTGTCTCTCCACATGCATCGAGTCGCTGGAGTCCGCCGGAGCGACGCTGGAAGCGGCGAGGGCGCAGCGGCTGCTCGCTGGCATCGTGTTCGACGCAGGGGACGATTCATCCGACCCGGAGGCGATGCTGCGGACGCGATGCCTTCCTGCGTTTGCCGATACCTCTTGTGAACACGAGCGCGCCCATACCTGGGAGACCCTCGGGGTCGTCATCGATGCAGAGGCCCGGTGGGAGGAGGCGCTCGTCTACTATGCAGAAGCCGAGGCGATCCACGGGGCCCGCCGGAGCGGTGCTGACCTCGGCCGCGTCCGGTTGAACCGCAGCATCGCGTTCATGTTCACCGAAGGGCTGCACGCTGCGATCGCCGAGATCGAGAAGGTGTCGGGGATGATCGATGCCCCAGGAGCGTCGCAGATTGCCCGCTACTACAGGGCCAACCGATGTCTGATGGCGCTGCTGGACGGCAGCCTCGAAGACTTCGATGAGCTTCACGGCACATTGAAGCCCGAGGAGCATTGGGTCACCCTCACGGCGCGAGAGAGCCTGGCCGTCCGTCACTGGTTCGGCGGCGAGCCCGATCGAGCGATGATGGAAATGGAGGCCCTCATCGGAGAGTTCGAGGCTCTCGACGATGCCTGGGGGCGCATCGACAACGTCATCAACATCGGCTTCGTCCTACTGTCGCTCGGTCGGATCGACGAGGCTCGGGCGCGCCTCGGTGAGGGCTTCGAGCGGAGCGAGGAGCAGGGCTATCCCATCGGTCGGGCGATGGCCAAGGAGGGACTTCGACGAATCGGCTCGGCGGTGGCCACTGGCGCCGACGACGCATTCTACCGACGTCACCTCAAGCGGCTGTTCGAGCGGTGTCCGTCGCCGTTCGTGCCCTGCTATCTCCTGTTGATGCCATAGACCGAGGCGCTCTCACGCGACTTCGTCCGTCAGCAGGTTGCGCCGCTCGACACGGGTCTGCCCGTGGATCGGCTGCACCGCTCCCAGCGCCACCCACTGCCGCGCCCCCGGCGCGTCCGGCGTCACCTCGTAGAGCGGACCGCGTCCCGTGTACCGGAAGCCCAGCACCTCGACCTCCCTCACGCTGCCGTTGTGGGTGAGCATCGCGGTCTCGCCCACGGCGATCACCTCCATCCAGTCGCCCTCCTCGACGGTCACCGGCGCGGAGGAGCCCCCGGGCGTCGGCGTCGGCTGGGTGGTGGCCACGTAGTCGGCCAGCGCCGTGAGGCCCGCGACACGCGAGGCCGACTCCTCCCGCCGCGCCCGGTCGAGCGCGAGGCCGACCACCTCCGCGAAGTGCTCCGCGAGCCGCTGGGTCAGCCGCAGGCTGCCGTGCACCGCGTCGTAGAGGCACACGCCCTGGCAGGTCTGCGGGCCCATCGGGGAGGCCTTGGCGTGGAAGGTGCCGACGCCCACGTCGCTCGTCTGGACGCTGAAGCGCTCGCAGAACGCCGCGCGGATGGCCTCGGCCACGTCCTCGGTGAGCGCGGACTTCGCAGGGAAGGTCCAGCACACGCCGGTGGTCGGGAAGAAGTGGTTGAGCGGCCGCTGGGAGAAGGGCGACGTCGGCCCGTACTCGTGGACGCTTCGGTTGCCTGCGCTCCCTTCGCTGAAGCCCAGCACCCGCTCGCTCACCTGCACCGGCGCCTCGGTGACGAAGCCGAGGTCGCCCTTCCGCAGCTGCATCGCCCCGGCGAAGGCCGGGAACACCTTCGACTGCTTCGTCGCCTGGGTCTCGCCCCGGCGCTCCCTCGTGACGGTGATCCGTCCCTTGGCCACGTCGACCCGTCGCACCCTCCAGGCGAGGGCCTTGTAGAGGTAGACCGCGCCGGGGTAGGCCTCGCGCAGCATCTGCGAGAACGAGACCTGTCCGAGGGGAGCATCGTTCGGTCCGCGGACCTCGAAGCTCTGCTCCATGCCGTGGCGCACCGGGAAGACCGAGTGCGGGCCGTTGGCGGCGCGCTGCTTCAGCTCATAGAGGTCGGCTGACACCAGGGTCTGCGGGTCGAGCTCGTTGGCGAGCAGCGTGCGAAAGCCCTCGGGGAGGTCGGCGAAGTACGGGTGATCCGCGCCGTGGCCGTGGGGGGCGCTCTCCGCCGCCGCGCAGAGGGCATTGGCGTACTGGAGGTATCGGTTGTCGAGATAGATCCAGCTCGGCTCGGCGGGGCGAGCGAGGTAGTTGGTGAGCGCCGCGGGCTCCGCGCCGAGCGCGCCATCGACGTCGCAGATGAGGCACGCCGAGGGGCTGCGCCGCCCGGCCCGCCCGAGCCGCTGCCGGAACGACTTCATCGTCGGCGGCACCCCCATCATGGCCACCACGTTGATCTCGCCGATGTCGAGGCCGAGCTCCATCGCGGAGGTGGTGACCACGCCGGCGAGGGTTTTGGTGGACAGGGCCTGCTGGATGGCGACGCGGTCGTCGGACTCGTAGCACGTTAGGGGAGCACGCGGTCCTCGGGCGCGCTCCCGGCGTCGGTGTTGCTCTCGGAGCGCAGTCGATCGTGGGCCATGGCGGTGATCTGCTCGACGCCCTTGCGCGAGTCGGCGAAGACCAGGAAGCGCTGGTCGCCCCGGGCGAGCATCGCGACCACGCCGGCCATGGTGCGGTTGCGGTCACGCCTCGCGGCGGGGGCCTGGAGGTGGAGGATGCTGCGGGAGGGCGCGGAGGAGCCGTCGTCCGAGGGTCCGACCACGGCGACGTCGCGGCCGGTGAGCCGCTGGAGGAAGCCCTCGGGGTCGTCGATCGTGGCGGTGCTGGCGATGAGCCGGTGATCGCCCGAGGCGACGCGCAGGCGGCGGAGCAGGTAGGCCATGTTGGTCCCGAAGACGCCGTCGTAGGCGTGGGCCTCGTCGAGCACCAGCAGCCCCAGGTGCCCGGCGAAGTCGGCCACCGCGGGATCGTTGAGTCGGGAGAGCAGCCACGCGTGCAGGACGTCGGGGGTCATCAGGATGACGCGGTTGTCTCGAAGGAGGGCCGCGCGCTGAGCGACGGAGACGCCGCCGTCGATGGCTGCATGGGAGACGCCGGTCCCTTCGAGGAAGGACGCCCAGCGGGAGGCCTGGTCATGGAGCAGGGCGCGCATCGGGTAGAGCACCAGCGCACGCGCGGAGGGATCGCGAAGCGTCAGGTCGAGCGCGGCGCTCATGAACACGAGGCTCTTGCCAGAGGCGGTGGGGGTGGCGAGACAGACGTCGCGGCCCTGTCGGTTGAGGTCGAGGGCCATCGACTGATGGGCGTAGAGGCCCTGCGGGTAGGCGACGGCGAGCCGCGACCGCACGGGGGACGCGAGGGAGGACGGGACCGCGGCGTGGCGTGCGGCACGCGCGGGAAGGTTCACCTGACCGACGAGGGCGAAGCCGTCGGCGGAGAGGGAGCGATTGAGGTCGGCGGCCAGGGGGAGGGACGTGGAGTGGTTCATGGTCCGCTGGACGCGCCATGGGCGCGGGGTCTGACAGCAGACGAGATGGTTGGGCGAGTGAGCGGAGTCAGCCGGGGGCGGGCGGCGTGGGCTTGCGAGCGGCGTCCAGCCGGGCCATCGCGTCGAACAGCTTCCGCGAGAGGGTGAGCATCCGGTTCGCCCTCCGGTGGTCGTCGCCAGGAGCGGCCACGGTGCGCACGTGAGCGATGGCGTTTCGATCATCGACGATCTTCTGGATCACCTGCTCGGCGTCGAGCTCCTTGAAGATGTCGCGACATGCCGGTAATCGGCTCAGATGCCTGCGGATCGCGTGGTAGGCAGCTTCGATGGACGGCGGGCTCCTGGGCTCCTTGCGCGGGTCGCGTTCGCCGGAAGTCCGATAGAGTTCAAACAGGCCTTCAATCAGCTTGCGACCCCTGGCCGGGAGTTGCATCTGCGCATCCGACGGTGGTTCGCGATCTGGTGAGAGGGAAAGCCTTGCCAACTCGATCTGGATATCGTGCAATTGGTTCTGGAGGGACTGCACTCGTTCGAAGATGCCAACACCGCCGCTGGCATCCCACTCCCGGACGAGACCGAGGAGGAGCGCCTCCACGGTACGTGCAAGATGGAGACGCGTAGCCACGTCGTGTTCGTGACGGAGTTCGTCCTCGGCGAGGTTGAGCTCGTACTCGACGGACTGAAAGCCTTCGTGCAGCAGAACCCGGGCAATGGAGACCATCGAATCGAGTGCGTGTGATTCAACGGGGTCGGCCCGCGCGGGTGGCGTCGGGTATCCAGTGGCGACAGTCGGGCCGCGGAGTGACGTTCGGACACGAGGTTGGGGCGGCTCTTCCAGATCACGCACCCGCTTTCGCTCATCGAGCAGTGGGAGCACCCGCTCCATGATCCGCAGCGCAAGTACATCCAGGTCGGTCCCATCGTAGGCCTCCCAATGGACCGGTGTTCCTCCAGACCACCTGTTCGGATCAACCTTCGGCTCCACCAGTGCCACGAACACTATTCCACCGGGTGTGCCCATGATTCTCTTCCACGCCGCGCGGGATCCATTCCACGATATGGGGCCTCTCGCGAATGTATGCGTTCGGAGCCGAGTGAGCCGTTTCACATCCGTGGCTCGAACCTCCTTTACGATCTCGACGAAGACGTGGTCGGGGCCCTGACGAACGAGCAGGTCATCGGGTTGATACCTCTCTGAGAATCGGTGCTGCACGATCGCCTCGCAGCCCGCTGCCTTGAACGCCCTCCGCAATCGCGGCAGCAACTGGATCTTCAACTCCTGCACGGTCGTCATCGCCTCGCAGCATCGCCTCCCGTCGTGCCGACACGCAACTGCGGTTCACGGCCACTCCCCTCTGGCGCCCATCCGCTCCGTCCCTGTACCCTCCGCGCGCTCACATGGGGAACCACGGCCAGCGAAGACATCCCATCCAGTGGACCCTCCACCTCGACGAGTCCGGGCAGTTCTCGAACCCCAATGAGCCCGTGCTCCTCGCCGGGTTCCTCCTGCAGGAGCCGCCCTCCGATGCGGCCGATGAGATCCTCGGCGGCCTTCTGCGCCGCATCGACCCGTTGATCCCGTACCCCCCGCACGCCACCGAGATTCTGTGGCCGGCCTGGTGGTTCGCCCGCTGGGTGCTGGCCAGCCCCGAGGTCCGAGCGGCCCACCCCGCTCGCGCGGTGCTCAACCAGGCGGCCGCAGTCTTCCAGCGCGCCGAGCCCGTGTCGGCGCTCGACGCCATGTCTTCGCAGCTCCAGCAGAACCAGACCCCGGACTACGACACCCTCCGCGACGCCTCGCGCTGGCTACGGGGCCGCGATCCGGTGCTCTACGCCCAGCTCGAGGTGCTCCGCCGCAACGCCGAGGACCACTACCGCGCCATCGGTGCGCGGCTGCAGGCGCTCTACGGTGACGACCGCTGCTGGCTGCTCGCGGCGTCCGACCCGGGCGCCATCGCGTTCGAAGGACCCGACCGGTACCTCTCGCTCCTCACGGTGCTCCTCGAGCGGGTGTTTGCGCTGCTGCGGGCGCACCCGGCCCCTCGCCACGAAGTGCGGGTCATCGCGGCGCAGCGGCACGTCACCGACGGGCGCGTCTCCCGGCGACGCATGCTCCGTCCGCAGGACCTCGGGGACTGCGTGCGCAAGGCGGAGGCGTTCCCGCTGCACGCGCCGGAGGTGGCGCCGGACAAGGCCGTGCGGATCATCCCGTGGTCGTCGGTGGCCTACGACGAACAGGTTCCGCCGGGCGTGGCCCTCGCGGATTTCGTCGCCAACCGGGTGCGCCGCATCCTGATGCAGGGGCGCGACTGGAACCGCACGAGCTCCGACGTCGTGGCCTCGACGGGGCTGACCGCGGTGGCGCGCCCGGGCGTTCGTCCGAGCGGCGAAGCCCTGCCCACCGTCGCCGTCGCGGGGCCCCCGAGGGAGGCCGTCGCGGCGGCCTTCCGTGGTCCACCCCCACCGCGCCCGCCAGCGCCCGGACGAAGCTGGTCCGCCGAGCAGGCACGACGCTGGATCACCCTGGCCGACGCGCTCCGCGCCGAAGGTGCCTTGTGAGACCCTCGGAGATCATCCAGGAGTTCCGCGCGGGCTCGCCGGGCGAGGAGGCCTGGGAGGCCCTGGAGGCCCTGGTCCTGAGCCGGGCGACGAAGCACATCACCCATGCCGCCGACCGCGAGGACGCCCGGCAGAACGTGCTGCTGAAGTTCGTCCAGCAGCTCCAGAACGGCACGCTGACGCTCACCCGCACGGACGACGGGGCGGTGGTCCGGTACGTCGATAGGATGCTGCGAAACGGCTGGCACGACGCGCATCGCGCCGTGAAGCGGCACACGAGCACCGCCCCGGAGACCCTCGACGCGACCGCCGACCAGGGCCGTCACTTCGCCGACGTGGTGGACGAGGACGAGGCGTGGCGACACGGGATGGCGCTCGTCGAGGACGTCGTCCGGGAGACACTCGACGGCACCAGCGCACCCTATCGGGAGGGACGGGCGCGGGCATTCCGGCAGATCCGCGAGCTCTTCTTCGACGAGACGACCGTGGCGGCCGTGGTGACGCGGGACGAGGGGCTGCCAGAGGGGGTGCCCCCCGCGGTGTTGAAGCGGGCCTGCGACGCCGCGATGAAGAACCACCAGCGCGCCCGCGAGGCCCTCATCGAGACGGCCCGCACGCGCCATCGTGAGGGCCGCTGCAGCGACGCCGACCTGGACCTCGTCGAGCGGGTGGCGCTCGAATTCCGGCGGAGATGACAAGATCGTCCGCGCGGGTGTCAGGACCGGCCCCGCCGCATCGTCCGCACATCGAGCGGACGATGACACCGGCTGCCTTCGCCTTGAGAACGAGATCGGAGCGATACGATGAAACCCCTCACGGATGAGCTACGAGCGGCGCTGGGTCTCCGCCCCGAGGCGCGCATCGAGGTCGAAGGCACGGACACCCCGCGAGACAGCGGCGTGGGGCTCGGCTTCGCGAGTACCGAGACCCGCGGAGGCTCTCTCGCGGACCTCCGTGGACTGCTGGCAGCGACGACCCCCATCAAGGCCTTCGACGCCATCGCCACACGGCTCGGCGCCTCGGAGGCGTCCGTGGCGCGGAGCGACATGGCGTCGAAGGTGTTCCTGGTCTCGCCCCGCGGGCTGTCGGTGGAGGTCGTGGGGGACGCCATCGCCGACCGTGACCTGTGGGTGATCGACGCCCGCAAGGGGGATGTCGTGATGCGCCTCGCGAGTCCGTCGGGCGACGAGTTGTTGAGCTTCGAGGGGTCGATGGTCACGTGGGGACGGGTCGAGTCGGTGGCCTCCGAGGAGATGCGCTCGCTCTCGGACTGGAGCCCTCCCGCGAGGCCCACGCTCGCTTACCCGGGGCCTGAGGCGCTGCTGGGCGGCTTCGACGCGCCGTCGTGGCTCACCGCCCTGCTCGACCCGTCGCTACACCTCGACGCCTACGCCGTCGTCGCCGCGGTCGGAACCCTCGGCCGGCTCTGGTCGCCCCGCGGCACCGCCACTCCGGTCGCCGAGGCGATGGCGCGGGTTCGCGCAAAGGACGATCCGCTGGCGCGTGCCCTCCGTTGGGCCCGGGCGCTGCCCGTAGAGACCACCGACGCGGTCACCGCGCTCGCCCGCCTCGAGGTGGACTCGCTTCTGGAATCGCTGGAAACGCTGGCCTCCCAGGGCGACGCGGGCCCGGAGGACGCGCGCGAGTGGCTGGAGCGACGCGACGACCTCGCCTCGGTCGTCACCCTGCTGGGCGCCGCCGGACGGGGGGACGCGCTGCGCTCATGGCTCAGCGGACTGGATGACCTCGCCCGCACCCACGCCACGGCCTGGGGGGCGCTCTCGCCCGTCGCTTCGCCGCGGCTCGCGACAGTTGCGTGGCAGGAGCCCGAGGCGTGGTGGGCCTCGTTCTCGGTGGCGTCGTGAGCCGGCTGTCGTTGCGCGAGGTGCTGCAGGGGCGCTCGCCCGATGGCCTCCGTTACGCCATCGAACACGCACTGACGATGCCGTGGTGCTGGCCAAGCGATCCCTCGATGGCGGCGATCGCCCGCTCCCTCGTCGAAGGCGCGCCCGTGGAGCCCGCGATCGGCGAGACGATCCTGGTCTCGGTGTGCGCCGAAGAGGCCCGCGAGGCGCTCTGGCGCTTCCGCTGGCGGACGCGTCGGGGGGAGCGCGGGGCGACCTTCGGCGACGGCGCGAGGGAGAGCCTCCACCGCGTGGCGCAGCTCGCCAGCGGGGTGGTTCCGCACCTCCACTCCGTCGTCGCGACGAAGCAGCTCCCCTGGACCGCCGAGCTGATCTGCAAGCGGGGCGATGGCCTCGACGGCAAGCTCGACGACCGCTCCTTCGAGCTCTCCATGCTCCTGGCGCTGGCGTCGAAGCTGATGGAGCGCCCGGCTCCGGTGCGCTTCGCCGCGTCCGCGACGATCGAAGACAACGGCGAAATCGGGTGCGTCCAGGGGCTCGATCGCAAGCTGTCGATGCTGGCCGAGAACGCTCCGGCGATCGACACCGTGCTGGTCGCGAAGGACCAGGAGGCCGCCGCGAACGAGCTCATCGCGCAGCGGGGCTGGCCGATTCGAGCGCTCGGGGTCGCGACCTGCCGGGATGCCATCGACCTCGTGTTCCCGGCCGCCAGGGAGCTTCCGCCGCCGCACTGGGACGACGCCTCTGCCCGCGGCGGGGTGGTCGAGTCGCTGATCGAGCTCTGCCGCGACGGTGCCTCGGTGCTGGACTGGCGCGCCGTCGTGCGTGCGGGCGAATGGCTGCAGCAGCGGGATCTCACGGCCCGCCAGCGCGCCCGGGTGGAGGTGGCGACGCTGATCGCACGCCGTCATGCGAACGGCTCGTCGTTCGAGATCCCATGGGACGAGCGCCTGGTCGCCCACAACCTGGCAATGGCGGCGCACATGGTACAGGCCGCCGCGGACGCGGGCAGCGACTCGCTGGAGGCGTACCTGCGGCGCGCCGAAGCGCTGGTCGTGGAGGCCGAGGAGCTCGACGACGACAACCGCCGCCAGCTGGTCGGCGCGATGGGGCGCGCTCGTGCGACCCTGCGGCAGTACCCGGACGCGCTCGTACTGCTGTCGACCGCGACGCGCGGGTGGTTCGAGGGGGCCAAGGTCGGGCAGAGCTCGCATGCGCTGTCCGAGTGGCTCCGGGTGGCCGCCATCGCGCGCGACGGCGCCTCCTGGGAGCAGGCCCGCGGATATGCGAGAGCTTATGGCAACGCCGAGCTCCCTTCGGAGGACGTGGGCCGATGGTTCGTTCGGATGGCCCTGGGGAGGGGGCTGATGACGTGGGGCCAGACCGCCGAGGCGCTCGCGCTGCTGGAGGAGGGCTCGCTCGACGCGATGCCGGTCTGGTTGAGGCGGAGCTGGACGCGCTGGCAGGCCGTCGGGCGGGCGGCCCGCTCTGATCGCGAAGGTGCCGCGGCGCTGCGGGCCCGGCTCGAGCTGGAGGACGACGGCGAGGTGCCGATCGAGGCGCGATTTGCAGCGCTCGACGAGGCCCTGGAGGAGGGGCGCGACCTGTCGTCGGCGATCGGGGCGATCCGCGAGGCGAACCCGCAGGGAGTGCGTTGGCTCTTCGACCAGACGCTGACGCTGCAGGAGCAGGCGAGGCGGCTCGCCTTGGAATACCCGTACTGAAATCCTCCCGGAGCGCGATCCATGAAGATGACTGACGAAGCGAAACGCAAAGAACTCACGGACTCCTTCTTCCCCGTGATGCTCCAGGAACTCCACTGCGACGTCCTCCGCGCCGGAAAGACCGAGCGCAAGGTGGTCCCGCGGTACAAGGCTGTCGTCGATACGGAGCGAGGCGAGATCCTGAGCGTTGTCACGGATGGCTACCGTCTTGTGACCAATCGCGAGGCTTTCGACGCAGGAAGGCAGGCGTTCGCTGCGGTCTTCGGTGAAGTGATCCGCGATTTTGACGAGGAGATGGAGGTGTTCAAGGTTGATCTGTCAAAGCGGCGGACCACAAGTCATGTCGACCTCCTCCACTCGTCGTTCAATTTCAATGTGTGGCAGCAGGAGAACTGGAAGCCGTACCTGAGAGTGACCAACAGTTACAACAAGCGCTTCGCGCTCCACTTCGACCTCGGCTTCGTTCGGTCGGCGTGCAGCAACGGAATGATCTTCTCGAAGGCAACCCTGAGCTACAAGCGCCCACACACCCGGAAGGAGATCGATGCCCATCTCGAGTTTCCCATGACGCCTGGGTGGTTGACACAGATGGTGGCGGAGTTCGGCGAGTACATGACCGACCTCCGCCGCATCAAGGTGGACCGCGCCCTGGCACAGCCACTGATGGCCAAGGCCCTCGACCTCCGGTTCGATGACCTCGACGCTGTCGAAACTCGTTCCCGAAAGCGTGCGGAGGAGCGTCGGCGCTGGTTCAAGTCGGTGGCCCCCGATCTCGTCGAGAAGTACGGGACCGAGCTCCGTGAGATGACCGCATACACGGTGTTCAACGCCGCCACGGATTTCGCATCTCGGCCTCCCCACGACGGGCCCATCAACGCGAGCACCCACGGTCTGCAGGTCGCCGTCGGGCGATGGGTCGACTCATTCCCCAGGGAGACGCGGACGCCAGGGTTCTCCATGGATGGCTACGTGGGGCGCCTCAAGAACGACCTCTCGCTCGCTAGCGCGTCGCGGATCTGAGGTCACCACCGAGAAGCACAACGTTCAGATCCGGTGGCGGGTGACTCGGGGCTTCCCTTCCGATGGTGCTGGGGGGGGCGAGGGAAGCAGCCTGCTGCGCAGGAGCGCATTCACGCTGCGCCGGCACACCGAGGCTCCTCACGTACGAGTACCGGCATGGACGAGAGGCGGGTGAGCGCAGTCTTCGGGAAGGACGGTAAAGACGATGTTCCTCGAACAGGAGAAGCAGCGGTACAGCGCTGGTAAGGCCGGATTCGGCTGGCTAACCGCAGGCGCCAGAGGGGCCGGCGCCTACCGTGGCAGCGGGCGCACCTACGACTTCTGCGTTCCGGCGTCGCACGCCGCCGAGAACCTCTACGCCGGCATCCGCACGCCAGTGCTCGACTACTTCCACGATGCACGCATCGCGTGGCACCACGGGGTCGGCGACGGCCCCAGCAACCACCTCGCCTCGTCGATGGTATGTGGGGTGAACTTTCTCGGGCCGTTGATGGACCATCCCGTGGGGGCCCGCACGTTGCTGCGCGAGGTCTTCGGCGAGGAGGTCGTCGAGGCGGTCCCGGTGGAGTCGTCGCGTTTCGTGGAGTTCGAGTGGGTGGGCGATCCCGAGACCGACTACCTCAACGAGGGGTTCCACCGGACCCGCGGCGCCAACGCCACCAGCGCCGACGCCGCGATGGCCTACCGCCGCCCCGACGGGGGCAAGACGCTCGTCCTGGTGGAGTGGAAATACACCGAGTCGTATTCCACCGCCGACAAGGGAGCCGGCCCGAAAGGCGACACCCGCCGCGGTCGGTACGAGTCGCTGGTCGTCGACCCCGCCGGGCCCATCGACACCAGCCGGGTCGGGTACGACGAGCTCATGTTCGAGCCCTTCTACCAGTTCATGCGCCAGCAGCTGCTCGCGTGGAGGATGCAGCTCGAGGGCCGCGAACACGGGGCCGATCGCGTGCGGGTGCTGCACCTCTCGCCCCGGGCCAACCGCGCCTTCGAGAGGGTGACTTCACCAGGACTGGCGAAGCGGTTCCCCGCCGGGAAGGCCACCCAGGTGTGGCGGTCGCTCTTGCGCGATCGCGACGCGTTCACGCCGGTGGCGATCGAAGACGCCTTCGCTCCGCTGCTGAGGGGGAGCGCCGACGGGCTCGACGACTGGCGCGCCTTCATTCGGGGACGGTACGCGTGGGCGGGGTGGATCCCGTAGACGCGCGACCTTCTCGCGCCTTCCAATCCTCTACGCGGCCCCTGTAGAGTCCGCGCGACGCGATGGGAGGAGATCGAAAATCGGCCACAACCACGATGAACCAGCGGGTGCTCCGCGCCGTGGACGTGGAGCTCACCGCCGCGGCGGCAGAGCGCTGGGTGGTTCCGGTCGAGGGCTTCCTCTGGCGAGCGCGGCGTTGCGCCGAGGCGATGCTGTACGCGCTGCTCGTCGAGGCCGGGGTCGACGTCATCCAGCTCGCGGCGAAGGGCAAGGGGCTCAATGACCTCGCGTCGCACCTGAAGCTCCAGGGGGTGATCCCGCGCGCGATGCGCGACCACCTCGAGAGCGTGCAGAAGTTCGGCAACACGGCGACGCACTTCCAGCCCGAGGGCCCGGTCAGCGAGGCGAGCGCCACCGGCATCGCAAGCATGCTCGCCGAGCTCGCGCGCTGGTTCTACACCCGCGACGGCCGGTCGCTGCCCGACGCGGTCCAGGGGCCGCTGGCCGCGCTCACCGACGAGCGCCGCCGGCTGCGCTCACCCGCCGAGCTCGCGCTGGAGCAGGAGCAACGCCGCGCCCACCAGCTCACCCAACAGCTCCGCGCCGCGACCACTCCGTCCATCGAGCGCCCTCCGCCGCCCTTCACCGCCCGCCTCGCGGCCATTGGGGTCGGACTCGCCGCGACCGGTGGCGCCCTGGGCTTTGGTGCCGGCTGGCTCTCCCATGCGCCGGAGGCGCCCGCGCCCGTGCCCGTGCCCACCGTCATCGCTTCTCCCTCGCCGACTGTGCCGCCCGCTCCCGCCGTCGCAACTACACCGCTGACTCCGACCATCGCAGAGCCCACGCCCGCTCCGGTGCCGGTCGCCTCCGACGGCATGCGAGCGTGTCCCGCGGCGATGCGGCTTGTGGGCGCGCGTGGCGAGCCCGGCGCGTTCTGCATCGACCAGGACGCCGTGCTCGAAGGCGCCTATCGACAATGCGTGGCCCGCGGACGCTGCGCCCATCCGCCCCCGGCCCCGGAGCCCGGCTGCAACTGGGAGAACGGCCTCAACGAACTCTCCGCCAACTGCCTCCCGTGGTCGTTCGCCCGCGCGTACTGCCAGCAGCGACCCGAGCCGGGCGATCTGCCCACGCGCGTCGAGTGGCAGGCCGTCGCCGCGAACCGCGTCGCCGTGCGCCTCGTCGCAGACACCCACGAGTGGAGCAGCGATCCCGCCATCGGGGCCATGCGTCCGGTGCGCGGCGCGCGACGCGGTGCAGCCTTCGCGTGGTCCGCCGAGCCCGAGGCGCGCGGCCATCGCAACGTGAGCTTCCGCTGCGTCCTCCGCGCGTCCACCCCATGAGCGCCGACCGCCACTTCGACGACCCGGTCGTCCGTCACGAGTTTCCCCATCCGCTCGCGGCGCTCTACGACCTGCTGCGCACCCCTGACGATGCGCCCCGGCTCTCCGCCGCGCTCGCCCTCGCCGAGGGCATCGCCCGCTACCTCGCCTGGACCCTCCTCGCCGATGCCGCCGCCTGCGGTGCCACCCGCGCCGAACTCGCGAAGTGCGCCCGCGTCCACGGCTTCGGCGCGTACCTCCACACCATCCAGCACCTCGTGGGCGCCCGTCCCCTCACGGAGCGCCTCTACCCGGAGCTCGACGCCCTTCTCCGCTCGCCCTGGTGGACCTCCTTCGATCGGCTGCGCGCCCTCCGGAACGACACCGCTCACGCCCGGGTCAACCAGCACGCCAGCGCCGCCGCGCTCTTCCAGCAACACCGCGCCGACCTGGTCGCGATCGTCGATGGTTGTTCCTTCCTGCACGGGTATCCATTGGGGATGCTGGGCGGCGTGCGCATCGGCGCCGACGGCCGCCCCTCCGGCACCTGGCGCAGCTGCCGCGGACAGACCCCCCGCGGTTCCATGACCGAGCTGCCCGACGCCAGCGGGATCCCCAGCGATCGGCTCCTCCTCGTCGATGTCGCGCGCGGCGTCGTGCTGTCCGTCGCGCCGTTTCTCTGCCTCATCGAAGACGAGTTCGTCTGGCTCGATGTTCCCGCCGCCGGGGACGATCGCCGGTCGCCGTACCTGTCACCGATCGCCGGCAGACCCTTGAAGAACGGTGTCCCCGGTGGGGTGTACGTCCCCGGCGGCGCGCACCCCGAGGGCCTCCCCCTCGACGCCTGGCTCGATGCCCCACAGCACCGTCCCCGGTATGCGTCGTTGCCCGCGGGCAGCGACGCATTGCCGCGGATCATCGGCACCTCCCGCGCCACGATGGCGGGTGTGCCCGCGCGCGGCCGCGAGCCCACCATCGATCCGGCGCACACGCTCCCGGTGATGTCGGTCGGCGTCCCATGGGGACTCGCGCAGGCCCCGACGTCGCAGACGTCCGTGCCGCCGATGGCGATGTCGGTCGGGGTGCCGTGGGGGCTCGCACAGGCCCCGACCTCGCTGACCTCCTTGCCGCCGATCGTGATGGCGCCGCCTTCGTCGATCCGCCCGCGACGGACCGGACCCGTCGCGCTCGCGGTGCTGCTCGGGGCGGCGTTCGTCTTCGCGGTCGGTGGCTACGTGACCCATCGGGTGAGCGCCGCGGTCGAGGCCCTGCCGAGCAGGCACGAAGCAACCCAGCCGGCGTTCGACGTGCCGCTCCAGACGGAACTCGCACCACTCTCCACCTGGGCACCGTTGGAAGAGCGACTACGGGAGTGGCACGCCGCGATCCAGTCGCCGCTGGTCGATGCCTCGTCCCTGGGGTCGATCTACTCCGGCCTCGTGCGCTTCCGGGGCAGCAGCAGCGCCGGGCGTGATCCCCAGTGGATCAGCGACTACTGGCGCACGTTCTTCGGCCACAATGGGGGATCGCTGCAGGTGGATTGGACGCGCGCGCAGTGGCGCCTCGAGCCGCTCTCCGCGGACATCCACGAGCAGGCAGCCTGCGCGCTGTTGCCTGGTGCCTCCGAGGGCATCGTGCTGGCGCGCCTGGCCGCGATCGAGGTCGATCCGACCCGGCCAATTCGCGCACCGGAGATGCCTTGTCCCCGACTCGAAGGGGTGTACCTCGTTCGTCTCCGCCCCGTACCCGGCCGCGGTCTGGTGATCTGCCACGAGGGGTGGTCACTGCAGGAAGGCATCTGCGCGCCGGGGTCATGCCCCGAGGCGCGAGCCTGCCGCAGCCGCACGCGCTGATCCCCCGCTGCCACGAAGGGAAACATCCGGGCGCGGATGATCCCGCCCATGGAGCTGTCAGACCTGGCGGGGTCGGTGCGTCCATCGTGCATGGACAACAACTCGATCTTCGACGGGCTCAAGACGGACATGAACTACTCGCAGCCGCTCGAGCAGGTGGTGCGGGAAACGGTGGCCGAGCTGCTCGACCGCGAGACCTCGGCCTCGCGGCCTGGAATGCTCCTCGGCAAGGTGCAGAGCGGCAAGACCCGTGTGTTCATCGGGGTGATCGGTCACGCCTTCGACCAGGGCTTCGACATCGCCGTCGTGCTCACCAAGGGGACCACGGCGCTCGCGCGGCAGACCGTCTCGCGCCTGCAGAAGGAGTTCCGCCGGGCACGCGACAACGATCAGATCATGGTCCATGACGTCATGAGGCTGCCCACGCGCTTCAACCGCTGGGAGGCCGGCCGGAAGCTGATCGTCGTCTGCAAGAAGCAGAAGGACAACCTGCGCAACCTGAAGGCCCTTCTCACCAATGAGACCTTCCGGCAGGAGGGGCGCCGGGTGCTCTTCATCGACGACGAGGCCGACTACGCCAGCGTTGGATTCAAGCGCACCAGCGGCGAGGTGACCGTGGCCACCATCGCCGCCAGCATCGACGAACTCCGGCAGGAGCTGCGCGTCGGCGACCGGGCGCCGGCCTTCCTCCAGGTCACCGCGACGCCGTATTCGCTCTACCTCCAACCGGAGACCATCGAGGTCGGCGGCAAGAGCTACGAGCGGGTGCGCCCCTCCTTCACGAAGCTCGTCCCCGTTCACTCGGCCTACGTCGGGAGCGAGTTCTTCTTCGATGAAGAACACCTGCTCCATGAGCTCGGGCAGAGCTGCTTCCAGCCCATCGAGGACGCCGACGAGCTCTCTGCGCTGAAGAGCGAGGACGGCCGGCGGGTGAAGAAGTCGACGGTGCTGACCGCGAAGGCCGTGCGAACGGTGCGCGCGGCCGTGGTGCAGTTCGTGGTGGGCGCGTCGATTCGCCGACTGCAGGCGACGATCGCCGGCGAGCGGCCCGCCAAGTACAGCTTCATCGTGCACACGGAGACCGGCAAGCCGTCGCACGCCTGGCAGGTGAAGCTCTTCGACTGGGTGGTCGATGCCCTCCGCGCCTCGCAGCACGAGCCGATGGTGCAGGCCTTCGTCCAGGAGGCGTACGACGCCCTGGCCTCGTCGGTGGCGCTGGCGAACGCCGCGATGCCGCCCCTCGCGGACGTCCGACGTCTCTTCGGGGAGATGATCGACGCCATCAAGATCGAGGTGGTCAACTCGGAGAAGGACGTCGAGAACATGCTCGATGACGAGGGGCAGCTCCGGCTGACCTCACCCCTGAACCTCTTCGTGGGCGGTCAGATTCTCGATCGGGGCATCACCATCGCGAACCTCATCGGGTTCTTCTATGGGCGCAACCCGAAGAAGTTCCAGCAGGACACCGTGCTCCAGCACGCGCGGCTCTTCGGTGCCCGGCCGCTGCTCGACCTCGCGGTGACCCGGTTCTACACGACGAGGGCGATCCGCCGGGTCTTCGGGGTGATCCACGAGATCGACACGGCGCTCCGGGATGCCTTCGAGCGCGGCGGCCAGGAGGGCGGCGTCGTGTTCATCCAGCGCGACATGCAGAACCAGATCATCCCGTGTTCGCCCAACAAGATCCTCTTGTCGAGCGCGGTGACCCTGCGGCCCCACCGGCGCGTGCTGCCCGTCGGGTTCAACACCTGCAAGCCGAGTCGCGACACGGCGCGGAAGATCAAGGCGCTCGACAAGGCCATCGACCAGGAGACCGGTACGGACGTCATGCGCGAGTCGAAGCTTCTGCCGGTCGACATGGTTGTCGGGTGGCTCCGCCAGATCGAGGAGACTCTGGAGTTCGACGCCGGGGAGGGCTTCGACTGGGACGCGATGCGAGCGGCGCTCGACTACCTCGCCAACAAGCCTCGGGTGCAGGGCATGGTGCACGTGCTGGTGCGCACCGAGCGCTCGATCAAGCGAAAGCGCAAGCAGGGCGCGGGGTGGCGCTACTCGAACGCTCCTGACACTGCGCAACGGGAGGGCGAGATCGCCCGCGAACTGTCCGCGGGACAGACGCCGGTGTTGATGCTCATCCGACAGGAGGGCACGGAGGACAAGGGCTGGAACGGGTGTCCGTTCTGGTGGCCGGTGCTGATGACGCCGAAGCAGATGAAGCCGGTGATCGTCTCCACGGAGAGCACCGACCTCGACAGTGACGACACGGAGGTCGACGCGGACTGAGCCCTCCGCTTGGGGGATCGGACGGGCGGGGCGGGGGCAGGGCATCGGGCCCTGCCAGCGCAAAAAACACTGCGCGAACTTCGTCTTCGGCACAGAGAAGGAGTGTCGTGGTCGTCACGAGCGCGCGGTGACTCGCTGACCGAGAGAGAGCGGATTCGGCGGATTGATCGTCAAGATCGACGACATCAAAAGAGTGGATCGCGGTGCGTCTTGGGGAGTGCTGGGATCAAGGCGTTGACGCGCGCTGCCCCCTGAGCCGCGAAGCACTCGCAATTTTCGGCTCGATCAGGCCGTCGCGGCAAGGAGGTAGAAGCCGGGCTCGGCGTCCGCAGGGGGTAGAAGCTCACGGCAGCCGGCAGCGTTCCGCGCCTCGCATTCCCTCGCAAAAACGCCGACACTTCCGATGCGGTCTGCGAGCTCGCTCAACCCATCGAGGTACTCAGCGACGGCGACCTGACGATGAACCCACGTTGCGGGGAGGTTCGCGTTACGCGACATCTGGAATTCGATGTCCGCCTCCTCTTGCGCCAGTCGGCGCTGCTGTGTGGAGAGAGCGTGGTCGCGAGTGGAAATCCGTGCAATTCGGGTCAGCCGCTCAGGCAGCACGTGATCACTGAACTTCGCGGCGCCGAATCGGTAAGCAGTGGCAAGCTGCGGACGAGGGTCCGACAACAACGCCTCGCCCCATCGCTCGGACAACTGCACGAAGCGAGGGTGCTCCTCTGCGACAAGTGATTGTGCCTCGCGGTACCTGCCGGTCTGTACGAGCAGTTGGGCTTCCGTCATGGTCGCGACTGCCCATCCACGGATCGAGACGTCGGCCACGAGCATGACGCGGGAATCGAGCGCCGGGGTGGAGCGAACGGCCTGGTCCGAGAGGACTCGCCGCACCTTGCTCGCCACCCGGATGGCGTCCTTCGGCGAATCGTCGGGGAACCGAGAAAGCTGGTCGAGCCACGATTGGAGTTCGGCGAGTTCGGCGACCAGCGTCGCGCGGTGAAGCTCAGCGAGGGAGTCGGCGATCCGCTGCTGCTCTTCGCCATTCGCCTCGGCGAGCCAGGCGAGGTACCCGAGTTGGCCCGCAATCGCGTCAAGCTTCCCTTCGACGCGGTCAAACCTCGAGTCCATGCGCTCCTTCATCTCCGAGATGGACCCTTGGAGTTGGTTGAGCTTGTATCCCATATAAGCGAATCCGGCGACGCTTACGCCCAGGTTCAGCACACTCGCAGCAGCCGCGATCTGGGAGACTTGCAGAACCGTGGAGAGGGTCTGCTGAACGCGCAAGACTTCCTGATGGACCTGGCTCACCTTGTGGATCGTAGTGGCGTGTCCGGCCGCATTGATGACCCCCTGTACGACGGTTCCGATGCCCGGAATGCCCGGGATCCCAGGAGGTGGGAGCGTGAGGGGGAAGCCCTTCACTTCGACGAGATGCTTGACGAATTTCCCTGTCGCGATGTCATAGACGACGGAGCCGCGCCGGGCGAGCGTGCCATCGATGAGACCCCTCGCAATGGGTCCGTTCGGCGAAAAAAGTGTCGTGGCGATGATCATGGAGCGTCTCCCTATCGTTTGTAGAATCCGCCGCTGCCGTAGGCTTCGGCCCCGAGACGGACAGAGACCTTCGGCTTGAGGCCTAGTTTGTGAAGTGTCTTGAATGCGTCGAGCCGGCTCATGAGGTCGTCGCTCGGGCGGAAACCGGGTGCGTCGCCCTCGAGGTCAAAGGCGACCAGATGCACGTCGTACTCGCTCGGTTCGCTCACGCCATCCGCTCTTGAGAGCAACCGATCGATCCTCGAGGCGGCGTCGCTCGATGCCTTGCCGAACCACAGCGACTGGGTGGCCTCGAACATCTCGTCGGCGCTCGGCGCCAGAGTGCCTCCGCTCGCCAACGCATCGAATATCGCCTTCTGCTTGGTCGCGTTCATCACGAGGACCAGTCTCCAACGTTCGCGAACAACCGGGGGAGGCGGACTCACCGCCGGCGCCGCGATCTGCTTGGCTCTCTTCGACCTTGAGGCTAGCAGTGCGAACCCGACGGTTACAAACGCGAGCGCGAGCAGCAGGGCATCCTTCCATTCCATCGTCTTCAGTGCTTCCTCGATCTTGCACCTGAAATCACTCGCTCTGCCCCATTGAAACGGACCAAGTCTGAGTGGCTCCGAGGTCTTGGGGATGAGGCGACCAAAGGCGCCAGAAAACCGTTCAAATTCATCAATCGAGATGGATACGCACTCTGATGACCATCCCAATTCATCGCACCATGCTCGCATCGAGGTCGCGAGGCGATACTGACTCTCTTCCCAATTGCGATCGGAGCGTAGACAGCGCTCTCTGACTCTCTGGAGAAGCTGGTCGAGTTCGCTCGGTGGCACGCGTTCACCGCCGCCCCGAGACTGCGATCTCCTGCAACGCGCGCCTAAGTTCCGCCTGTTGAACCATGAGGCCGTCGATCTGCGCCCACTGCGCCACGACGAGGTCATGGCCGCTCGACGCCCGACGCTCCTGGTCGGCGAGCGTCCGATCCGCCAGACGCAGCACTACGTCGATGGCTGCGGTGAACTCGATGGCCGACGCGCTGAGCGCTCCGGTCATCCACTCCCTTAGGTTGTCCCAGAGCGAGGCCTCCCCGGCCCGGATGCCCTCGGCCCACTGCCGTGCCATGCCATCCTCGTCGGGGAGTTCGAGCTCCCTGTAGGAAACGGGACCGTGCACATCGCGCTGAACGTAGCGGGTGTGGTGATCCTTGAAGCAGGTCCCAGTGGTGAACTGCTCCGACTCGATACGCGTTCCCGTCTTCTCGACCTGGGTGCGCTCCCGCTGGGCCTGCGCCACAGGCAACTGGAAAAGTTGCTCGGGAAGCTGCAACTGCATCGAAGAAAGTTGCGCGGACCGTACCTGCGTGATGGCGAGACCGATGGTCTCGTCTGGCAGCACCTTCGCAAAGGTGTCGAAGATCGCGAGTCCCTGCTCCTCCAGCAAGCCCCGGAGCGCTCCCAGGGTCGTCTCGGCATGGCCCTGGAGTGTGTAGCGCGCCCGCGCAGAGAGTGCCTCGCGCATCCGCTGATACAGCCGGAGTGCATCGCGCTCGGTCTCGTCGAGATCGGCCACCGCCTGCGCGTCGTCCGCGCGGACCTTGACGACAAACTTCCCGTTGTTCCGCGGGAGTCTCATCACCCGCCGCGAGAAGGTGTCGTAGGCCTTCGCTACGCCATTCGCTCGCAATGGCTCAAGCACTTGCGCCAATTGCTCCTCCAGGGCGTAGGTTCCACGCCCGGTTTGCAGCGCCTCTCGCACGGGCTGGATGACCTTCGTCATGAGGTCACCGACGACGCTGTCGACGGCGCTCAACAAGCTCTCGAACCCGGCGCCGAGGTCATCGGTGAGACGCGCTCGCACCGCCTGGTCGCCGCTCTTCAGGTCGTCGGTCGCACGGGTGATCTTTGCCAGAAAGGTGGCTCGCGTGTTCGCTACCTCCGCGTGCAGCCGCGCCTGCACCTCGTGGAGTTCACGGCGCTCGCGGTGCAACTGATCCAAGGAGGCGATCTGGCGAATTCTCGAAACCGCTTCGAGCTTCGACGAGAGGAGGCCATGCGCTCCGAAGACCTCGGAAAGCGCAGGCATGATCACCAGAGCCGAGAACGACTCTTCGATGCGAAGGCGCAACGTCGCCCACAGCGCCGCTCCCCCGCTCCATCGCTGAACGTGCCGCAGTAAAGAGCGTAGATCATCCCTCGAAATGTCGCGTTTTGCTCGGACACTCGCCTTCAAGCCGCCAAGCCACGGTTCGAGGTCTGGCTCCAGATCCAACACGCGCTCGAAGGAACTGGCCGAGTCCGCGAACATCTTCTTCAGGTACTCATTCCGCTGCTCAGGCGTCGTGAGTGGTGCTGCTTCGTCGCTCGCGGGGCCCCAGGCGCACTGTGCGACGTAGAGCAGTCTTGCTTCAAAAGGCAGGATGTCGGGGTCGTGGGCCAGTCCGAGCACCTCGCGAATCTCGCGTTGCAGGATGCGGATCCTGGCCTCGACCGGATCATCATCTCCCCCGCGCTGGTCCACGCGGTTAAGCACGAACATCATGGAGTCCGTGCGTCCCCCAAGCTGGCGTGCGACGTCCACGAGTTCTCCGAGGAGTTTTGCGCGGTGCGCCTCGTCTGTCTGGCCGTAGTCGAGGGCGACGAGGCAGAAAGCCTTCTTCACTCGTTGCTGGATGACCGCGAGGTTGGCGTCGTCCTGCACCGACTTGAGGCCCGGGAGATCGATGAACTCGACACCGATGCCCTCCGGCAGACCGAGCAGGGCCGGATGTTGCGCCGGCAGAAGGGGCCCGTCGACAAGCACCTCCGGTGCCGGACAGGCCCGCTTGCGACGCTCATCATGGTAGCGACGCATGACCCCTTCACGGATGCGCGAGTAGGTCTCCTCGTCGGAGAGCCCCTCCCATCGTCCCGCGGTCCACGGCACCCCTTCAGAGTCCGGGCCTATCTCAAGCAGCCGATGTTCGGCGTGGCGGAGGGTCAGGATGCCGCCGCTCATCTCTGCCGCCTCGATGGGCGCGATGCGACGACCGACGAGGGCGTTGACCATGGTCGACTTCCCCGAAGAGGTCGTTCCAATGGTCGCGATCGACAGACATGGACTCGCAAGCCGCGCCGTAGCTTCGGCGTGTGCTGCGCGGAAGGTCGCGAGCGCTTCCCCAAGCGCAGGGTCTTCGAAGGCGTCGGGCCACGTCTTGGCGACCTGGTTCGTCCTGCGCCCCATATCGTCAAGGCGCGCGCGGACGTCCCGAAGCATCTGCCCCACACTGACGGTCATCGATTTGCCCCTCCCCTACAGAACAGACATGCATCCATGCCAGGTGTTGCGGAGCGGGTCTGATCAACTCACGCTCCGATCGTCCGGGCGCACGTTACCTGGGCACGAGTGCGGCTGGAAGCACGTTTCGCGATATCGCCCAAGAAGGCGTCGCCCGAGCCCGACCGCGGAGGGCCGCCATCACCCGCCTTCGAGCTCCTTCAGCGTCCTGCCCTCGGCGTCCTTCCACGAGATCAGCCCGTTCACCCCGCCGCCGTGTACCACGCCCCCGGCCGCGCTCGGGCTAGCGAACTCCACGTCGCGCGTGAACACCAGTCCCCCCTTCGACCTCTTCAACGCCCGCTCGGTCATGAGCTGCTCCCGCAGGTTGAGCACCCAGCGGTGGCGCTCTGCGGCCGATGGGCGCTCCGCCTCCACGGCCTGCGAGCCCTTCTGCACGACGAACCCGTTGGCCGTCCGTCGCCCGTGCGCCACGTGCCCGCGGGTCTCGCAGGTGAGCCACGCCTCGTCCGCCCCACCGCCCCCGCCGCTGTCGATCGGGACCAGCAGATCGCTGCCCAGCACCGGCAGGAGCTGCTCGATCTTCGCGAAGAACACCTCCATGTCCGCGCGGTCGGACTCGGGCAGCCGCGCCCCGCTCGGGATGTCGTTCAACACATCGGTGCGCGTCATCGCCCGCGCCCGCTCGATCAGCCGCCCCTCCAGGAACTTGATGTGCGCCCGCG
>Ga0208752_100029_pt1 | contig 55916 bp, 51 predicted proteins | sample LakWasMet27_LOW6_2_FD_183871 | JGI IMG/M metagenome (GOLD analysis project Ga0208752, IMG submission 183871) | Freshwater sediment methanotrophic microbial communities from Lake Washington under simulated oxygen tension - Sediment Metagenome... | ecosystem: Environmental > Aquatic > Freshwater >... | reverse complement strand
AACATTCCTGCATGGCTGGCACAGTATCGGCGCGGATCAGTCGCCAACCGTTCGGCGTAATCAAGTCGATTGTGCCGATTTCGCTTTGCGCTATGCCTGCGGCGGGCGGCACTTCGGGATAGAGAAACCCTAACTTATTCAGCGCGGAACGCCATTTGCGCCCCACGCTGTAAGTGTCGTCGCTGCCAAGTTCAACAATGCCATGCTCGCCTAGCAAGTTTCGCAAGGCAATTTCTTGATCGCGCCCGCGTAAGTTTCCCTGCAACGGTGAAGTAGATAGCGCAACCAGTCCATCCCGAAGCCGGAAAGGGCTTCGGACAGTCGTATTTCCTAGATGCCAAGGCCTCAAGCGCTATCTTCTCCCGCATGCGCAATGACCTCGATCCGTTTCAGGCGCTGCTCGATCTGCACGGCTTGTTGCAGGATTTCAAGGGCAACATCCGCCAACAATGGATTGGCAGATTTCACAAGCCCTTGCAAGTCCTGCACCAAGAGGTTTGCTGCCTGACTGGTCATTTCTATGTTTCTTTTATCGCTCTCACTGAACATTTTTGCCCCTTAATATCCAACAAAGATATACTCCTGAACGTCATTTTTATTATCCCCAACCTTACTTCCTTGGTTGCCGAAGGAATATTTGTAATCCACAGGAACAACCTCAACATGGCGTTTATGCTTCGTCATAATTGCAACCATTTCATCTAAGGTCGGCAGGCTGTTGGATGAGTAGGACACAACCAGCACGCTTTCACGGAAACGCTTAAACAGCATATCGAAGGCTTCCGCCGCACCCTTGCGTGAAGAAAACGGGGTAGGGTAGGACTTAAACTTTTTGGTGATGGTGTGTTCCTGAATTTCCACCCCTTGCCAGTCGCGGGCTAAACCCTCAACAAAGTGATAGCGCCGGACATACTCATTATCTGATAGTGTGGAATAATAGGGCGGGTCGATATAAACCAAGCCCGCCTTGCGGTTCTGCAAGGTCATTGCGTCACCGTTCCGCGCTTTGTTCTGCTGGCCGTTGTCAAACACGGCGGCATTGACTGAATCAACCGCCTCAAGAAATTGAGCACGGAAAGTCATTGTCAGGTCTTTCCGCCCGTCATCATAGCGATGCCCAATATAGGTAAAAATGCCGCGAGGGCGCTTCTTCAAACATGCTCTTATCAAAGCCGACATAGCGATTGCGCGTTTATATGGACTTTTCAAAGTCTTGATATTGGCTCGCACTGTGTCGATCAGGCGGTTATCCTTGTCGCTGTAATACAAGCCCTGAAACTTAGTTTCAACGAAACGATCTACTGTATTTGTTGGCTCAAGCAATGCTAATGCTTCATCCTGCGATAAGGTGACTTTGTTATTTTCGATCATCGCCTTGGTGAACGTGGCCGACATTGCCATATAGTCATTGCTCACCACGGCCTTGCCGTGCGATTTGAACATATAACCCACAATCCCAGATCCGGAAAACAGGTCTATCGCGGTTTCAAATTCAAACTGCGAAGCGACCGCCCATATTTCGGTTAGCAGTTTGTTCTTCGATCCCATATAGCGGGTTGAAGGGTAAAGCTGGGCTTGTGGTGGTAATGGCGAGGGAAGCAAGCGCAGATTAAAGCGCGGCTTCGGCGGAACGGTCACAATCACGTCCTCGCCTGTGCGCCCCTTGCCATTGCATGAGATATAACGCTTGGTCTGCACGACTTCGACCGCAAATTTACGGTATTGCTCATGCACCAATGGATGATTGGAGTTGGTTAAAACAACGTGGCAACCAAGTTCGTGCAAGCGCCGGACTTCCTCGGCCAGTTCAACATGATCTTCCTCGTAAAACTGTTCTTTTGTATATCGCTTGAAGTCTGCATATTCTGAAACCGGCAAGTAGGGCGGATCAAGGAAAACAAAGTCACCGGTCCGCGCCTTTTCCCTTAAAACGGTTTTGTAATCCCCACAAATGATGGTGGTATCCTTGAGGATCGCGGCTGCGGCTTGAAGGCTGTCCACGTCTATCAGTTTTGGGTTTTTGTAACGCCCGAACGGCACGTTGAACTGGCCGGATTTGTTGACGCGATACAAGCCGTTGAAGCATGTCCTGTTCAGGAAGATGGTGCGGGCGGCGGCTTCGAATTTAGATAGCGTTGTCCAATCCTGCGCACGAACGGCATAGAATATTTCTTCGCTGTTTTGGTAAAGGCCAAGCGCGGCAATCACGCCGTCAACATCGGCGGCGACCGCCTGATACAGATTGACCAATTCGGGATTTATATCCGCGATGATCCCGCCTTTGGGGCGGGCGGCGAAGAAAACCGCGCCGCCGCCGAAAAATGGCTCAATGTAGCGGCCATACTTCTTGGGAATTTTTGGTAAAATCTCGCCTAGAAGCTGCGTTTTCCCGCCCGCCCACTTCAACAATGGTCTTGTAAGACTTAAATCTTGTGACCTTTTTAATAAAGGGGCATGCCCCATAAATTCGCCTCGGTAATTATTCTTATACTATGTGGTTGAGCTTCGCCGCGTAGTGGACAATATGCCTAATCAGTTTTCAGCGCTCGATAGAGTGTTACCCTGCCTACATTCAACAGCGCAGCCACGTCCTGCACTCGCCGGCCTTGGTCAATTTGTTCGCGGGCGTGTTTGATCTGGACTGGCGTAAGTTTCTGTTTGCGCCCAAATTTCACGCCGCGCTTTTGGGCTTCCTTTACTCCTGCGCGAGTGCGTTCTGTGATAAGTCCACGCTCAAGCTCTGCCAGCAAAGCAACCATGTGCAGCATGGCTCGGCCTGTTGGGGTTTGCGTGTCTATAGCTTCGGTGAGGCTAATAAACCGCACGCCGCTCGTATCTAGGTCTTGTAGGATGTTCAAGAGGTCACGCACACTGCGCCCCAGCCTGTCCAATTTCCAGACTATGAGCGTGTCGCCAGCCTTGAGTGAGGCCAAACAACGAGTGAGTGCAGGGCGATTGCGAACAGCTCCGCTTATGCCTTTATCCTCATGGATGGTTTCACATCCATTTTTTTTGAGCGCCGCGAGTTGTAAGGCTGTGTTCTGTTCGTCGGTACTGGTTCTGGCGTAACCAATTATCATCAACTTGTCATAAATAAAGGCTATTATGAAACAGACTTATGAAACATGCAAGCTATTGAAATTATTGTCTGAATTATTTTTCAAATCTTTACCCTTTTTGTTTTAGGAGGGTAAAGTACCTTCATACAACAGAACCTGGCCAAAGTGGCTCTATCACCACAGGCAATATCGTTGTTATTGGTGACAGCAAATACCCAGTGCCGGTCACGATCCACCCTTTGTATGTCGCCAATAAGGCAATTACTTTCCTACACCCGGTAAAGCCGCATCCAATCCGTCAGATACTGATACAACGCCAGCATAAATTAACATCAATCGCCACGCGGAATACGGTATTTCACGATAATCGTCTTTCTCAACACTGGCCTGCCATTTTCTAATCGTCGATGACCCTTTTTTAGGAACGTAATTAACGCCCACAAGCTTTGCTGTGACACTTTGCGACCAACCGACTAGCTTAATCAGTCTATTCACTTCTTCAGGCGTAGGCGGCACATATGCCGCGTGACTGAAAGGCAAAGCGCACGGCCGGTTACGAAAGGCTTCGAGTGAAATCGGCAACGATCCGCCCACGTCATAAATAGGTACTGTTTCCATAAAAAAACCCCTGTAAAGCGTCAATGAAAAAAGAGGGGCGGGGTAGCCGCCCCTCAATAGTGTTTATAAAAGTCCAGCTTCCGCGAAGCTGTAAGCACCTTTGGTGGTTACGAGAAGATGATCTAAGACACGAACGTCTATAAGCTTCAAGGCGTCAATCAGACGGGAAGTAATCCGTTTGTCTGCCTCCGAAGGTTCGAGCAAGCTGCTTGGGTGATTGTGAAAGAAAATACAGGCAGCCGCATTAACGGAAAGCACCTCTTTTACAACTTCCCGAGGATAAACCGCCGCGCCGTCTATCGTGCCACGAAACAAAATAACCGACTCAATCAACTGGTGTTGATTGTCCAACAGCAACACACCGAAAACCTCATGTTCGAGGTGTGCGGCCTGCACCTGGCAAAATTGTTTAACGCGATCTGGCGAAGTTGCAAACAAGTCTTGTTTTTTATACAAACCGCCCAGAATGGCAATGGCGGAATCAATAGTAGCGATTTGGTCAGCGGTTAAAGCGGTCATTCGGGTAACTCCGGTAAATGGCCTTGGCGGAATGCCCGGCCTGATTCTAATAATACGCCCCATTGGGGCGTATGTCAAGTGCTTTCTATCCCCCCCTCATAGATAAAGCAAGACAATTTCAGCGCCAAAAATGGTTTGTGCAATCGGGATTAAGGGTTCAGGGAAGCGGGGAATCAAAATAAAGCGCGGCATCGCCGCACCTTATCTAATCTTAACGGGGCACACTCCAGCGGTTGGAGTGAATCGGTCATAATGGGACGAGGGCTTGCGGTGCGTACCGGTTGACAGGGAGGCAGGCGCGATCAAGGGGTCGTGGAATAAAAAGAGAGCGAAGCGAACGGCTTTATGCCGCGAAAGCCCCTTGACCGAATAAGCCGGCCTTTCTGTCAATATCGGCGCACAGTGAGCAAGCCTCTCCCATTAGGGCATCTGAAGGACGATGTGAGCAACGGAAGTTCTTGCAGTGGTGACAAACACAGCGCACCAGGTGCATGGATTTGTCGCCAATTACTAATATTAGGCCGCAGCCAGTTGGTTAGGGCTTGCATTGTTTAATGCAAAGAATGTATCGACATCAAGGCCCGCATCCTCACAGGCTTTAGTGTGTGAGGCCTCAATCTGTTCATCAGACGGATGGCCCCAGCGTACTGTCGGCAATACCATTGCATTTGTGATCGTTTCCGCCTTTTCGTAATGCTCCCAAAACGCCTTTGGTGCCGCACAATTATCGTTAGGCAGCCATTGACGTTGACGGCCAACCATACGGTTAAGGCGGTCAATGATTTCACGATTACGAGGGTAAAAATGAACCGTTCCCGCTTGCCGATACCAGCGGACATCAAAATAATCGGTTGTCATTCGCTGACTTCTTTTTAAGTCATCCGGCATAGCGCTAAATAAGTCATGCAATCCATAGTTGCATTGCGCTTTACCATCAAGCATCGCAAAAGCCTTATCAAAGTCCTGCAATTTTTTAAGATCGTCCCAGCTTGGGCCTAAACCGTAACTGTTCCGAACCGGAATAATAAACCGTGTCATTTTGACGCGATACGCTAACTCTCTATGCTTTTCGTTAGATTTCCACCCTTTGTAATACGCCCGGTTGTCCGGTCGGTATTTGGTTATTTCATCAAAACAGTCCAGCAACATTTGCATGTTCATATCGCCTTGGCTATTGACTAGGCCAATCAAAAAGCCCCTTACATTGGATTCCGTAAACGATAGCTTAGCAATCTGCTCGAAGTCGGTTACAAGACGTTGATAGGCCTTGGACGATAGGTATTTATTGAATTCCGTGGAATGTAATACATTCGTCCATGCCCGCTTTTTAAGATCGTCATAGCCTTTATTAAATCGCTCTTGGATAGCAATAACTTCGCCGTCTTGCGTGGTTTTGTGCAGCTCATTCAATGGCCGCCCCAACAAACGCGCGTAGTAATCAGCCTCTTCCCTGGCGACTTCGGCGGATTTTAACGCCTTAACAGCAGCATTAAACACGGACACGGCGTTACTGATGGTGTTTTGTCTCAATGCGATACTGTTTTTCTCAGTGTAATCAATTTCCGTAACGTGTTCGACTTCCAGACCGTGAGTAAAATTTTGCTTTATATCGATCTTTTTTTGTAGCCATATCAAAGCAACATCGGCGGCGGTTTTGCGTAAGGTATCGGGGTCAAGAAACGCTTCTGATAGAAACTCGACTGAACCATGCTCCTCGATCCAGTTGCAAATGAGTTTTCGTTTTGCGGTGTGCGGGTTACGGATGGTTTCAGCGTTCACAATGGCGACCAATTCACCATCAACTAATAAATCAAACGCTTTAACTACATGATCGGCTCCATCTTTCCAAGGTGGGTTCATCAAAATGTGGGTGTACATCCCTGCCCCACTAAAAGCTAAAAAGTCGGTATCGACCACATTAACGCCCTTGCCGCGCAAGACGGCTTGATTGTCTAAATCAAGTTCAATGCAGTCAATTTTATCAGCGCTATGAGACGAATAACGGCGACCCCATTTGTCGAGCAATGGAGCGAGCAAATCGCCACGCCCGGCGCTTGGCTCCAACACCCTTAAGAAATTATGAGACTTGAACTTAGTGAATGCTTTTTCAGCTAACGAGCGAGGGGTAGGGTAAAACTGAATCATCGGATGGCTCCTGAAAATCGGCCTTGGCGGAATGCCCGGCCTGGTTTTGATAATACGCCCCATTGGGGCGTATGTCAAGCGCCTTTTATCTAGTTTGCTTGTAGCTCTTTGTCCACCGGATCATTGCCCGTTTAGCAAGTAGAAAATTCTTTAGGTTCATTTTGAACTCCCTTGACGATCTGAATAAACGCTTACAGGCACCTTTAAGCGATACCATTTAAGCACTGTCGATACAAACGGCCGTGAATCCGGATACCGTTTGTTGTATTTCTCAACACTAGCAATAAGCCTACCCTCCCCTATCTCGTTCACTAGCCATAATAGGCTTCGAGCGTCCTTGTCATTCTCTACAAGAACGCCATAGGTATTGTCTGGAAGATCAAGGATAAGCATTGTCATCGCGTTCTTTCATCCCCTGGTTGCGCCCTCCCCTGCTCAACCTCATTCGTTTTTACCCCCTGTTTACGCGCCTCAGCCGCCCGTAAATCTTCAACAAGCTGCTGATGTTTAGTAACAACGGGCGGCATCTGCTTTACAAAATCAACGATCTGCAACGCCAATGCCTTATCTTCGGTATCACCCTTACTAAGCGTTCTGGCGATCTGCCCATAAACCTTTTCCACGCCCTTCCTTGCTGCGCTGAAATTGTCTTGAATTGGGTTGTTACGCCTTTTATCCGTTTTTACCTCTTGTTCGGCGGCTTGTTTTCGCGCCTTGGTAATTAGTGAAGGCGAATCACGTTTGCCTTGCTCAAATTCTAAGTCGATATTGTGTACAGCTTGTTTCTCGGCCTTCTTAACTACCCCTCGCGCCCGGCGTGGTGTTGCATTGGCCTCTATCCCTCTCTCTCGTAACTGTTCGGCGAACCGTACCCGCCACAACTGTAAATCGGCCTTCCTTGGATTCAAGCGAATACCATCATGGGCCATCGCTTTAACGATCAAGTGAACATGTGGATGTCTTTCATCCTCATGTGATGCAAAAACATATTGATGATTGCGAAATTGCGCGGCAGCAAATGCGCGGGCGGAATCCTTAACTGATTCCCTATCGGTACCTGGCGGCATAGACAGAATGATGTTGAAGGCTTCTTTACGCTTTTGACCTTCTTCGGGTATGCCGATACGCCCCCTTGCCCACGCGTCGCGGACATCCTTTACACCATCAAGGCCTTTATGTAGATCGCCGTTCTCATCTTCGATTTCTATCTCTCCATCTCGCGAAATGTATTCAATACTCGCCTCGATGTGCTTCATGTTCTTGCCGCCGCCGGTAATTTTTACCATAACCTCCGGCACTCGTTTAGTGGTCCGCGCGAGCTTTTCACGCGTCGCGGGTCCACTCGGTTTTTCGGGCTTTGAATCCGCGTTCTTGCCGCTACGGATGTTTTTACCCTTACGCCCCTTAACAGGCGAATAATCTACCCGTTCGCCCCAATCCTTAAAGATTCCGTCACTGTTTGTAGTCATTCGACGTTCCACCTTTCAAGGCTTGCACGAATGGCAGAACTAACGACATCGATATGTTTGTCGATACGTGTTCGAAGCCGTTCTATCGTTTCCACGGTAACGGGTTCAAGCCGCCCTTCGTTTAATCGCTTGGCGACTTGGTTTAAGTTACGACCAATCGACAATAATTGATAATTTGATTCACCCAGCGCTTCAACTTCCTTCATGCCGAACTGCGGTTCATGCGTGAGGCCTGCACGAATAGCGTCAACGATCCATCGACGTTGAGAACAGCGTTCAAGGTTCGCCCGTTCTTGAACGGCCGCCTTCTCAGACTTAGTTAGCAATATTTCAAATCTTACCTTGGGTTCGCCTTCTGGTGATTCCCTGGTTTGTCGATAGGGTTTAGGCGTCGGAAGTTTTTTTGCTTTTTCTAGCTGCTGCTCAATCGCTTCCTTCAAGGCTGCGCCTGGCTTCTTACCCAAAGACTCACAGTAGTCACTCCAAGGCTTCTTTAATGAACCAAGGTATACGTTCAAATATGGGTTCTCTTTCTCCATAACAGGCTTCCAATGGCAATAACAGTAAGTGTGGAGTGAACAAAGCGCGAAGTACGCGCGTATTGTACCGGCGTTTAGCCTATCCTGCAATTATCCACACCCTTACAATAAGTTCGTCATGACGAACGAAATAAGCCAAAAAAACCGCCTTTAGGCGGTAACCTTCAGAGGCTCCCTTTTAGCCTGAAGCCCTACACTCACGTCGGATAAGTTTAGAACCGACAACAAGACCTACCCTCTCAAATTGACCGAAGGCCAATTCAATTGCATCTGACGCCGGTAACATAGATAAATAGAATTTATCGCTGTCGGCCCCCATGTTCTCAATTGCGAACAAGTCACCATCAACAGATAGAAAACCAATCGACAAAGGAAAATGTACACCACGCATAGAAAACGCTCGTGGCTCAGAATTACCCCAACTAAACAACATTCCATTACCAGCATATTCGCGGCCCGCCAAACCCCTACTTCGCTGTTCAACGGTAGCGGCTACCGGTATAGCCTTGATAGAAACGCCGCCCGAGAAAAAAAGATCACAGGTACCAGAATTGGCCGCGTATGCTCCCCCACACACACCAACGAACGGCAAAAGTAAACCACCTAGAGCCGTTAGTTGCCGCCTATTCATTTGTCAGTATCCGTAAGCAGGTTTATCTTGCATTGGCCCGCGTCTACTTCAGCATCACCGCCGCCGTCTTCATAACGGATGTGCAATAAACCTGGTGTAGAAGGCCGCTTATTTAAAATCACTGCCGCCGAACGGCCATCATACTCAACAAGCAATAAAGGCTTGTTCATCCGTTGTGGGTCGGAAATGGCCCGACCTTTCGGCCAGCTAGTAAGCTCCCCATGATCGTTACCACCCTGGTCGTCGTCATTATCAGTATCGACTTTCTTGGACTTAGGTGGCTTAGCTTCGCCGCCTTTGATAGTAGAGCCACCCGGCGGTTCAGCGCCGCCTGACGAAGAAAGTTCGTCATGACGAACTTTTTCGTTATCAACGCCATTCATCCTAACCTCTTCACTTTTTCCGCCGTCTTCGCCAGCCGGCAGACTAATAGGGCTAACCTGCTTTTTCTTACCACTTAATTCGGCCGCCAATTCAGAAACAGAACGTCGGGTAATGTCCGCCCCGTCCGCACACCATTTATCGACCTGCTCAGGGTATTTGTCGTGTAGTGTTCGTAAATCGTAAAGCGTTCTCGCGGACGTGCATTTACCAGCGTTATAGATTTCTTCAACGCAAGCAGGCGGATCGATTAACGCAAGATGTTCAGCAATGTACGATTTAGTTTTCGAAAGCTTTTTCGCAATAACAACCTGTTTCTCTCCTTTGTCTATCCTCTTTTTTAAAAAAAGAGCAAGTTCCATAGGGGTCAAATTTTCACGCTGTATATTTTCAATTACCTGGTCGTAATCATCGTGCGAAGCATCGATGAAAGCCGGAATAGTATCTTTTCCGGCAGCAGAAGAACCACGATACCGGCGAGCACCATAATTAAGAATCCATTTACCTGGCTGGACAGGGTGAGGGCGAACAGAAACAGGCGTCTTAACGCCCTTTTCCTTAATGCTCTCCGTCATTTCTTTCATGGATTCTTCGGAAAACGCGATACGCGGTTGATCGGGGTCTTCCTCAATATCCGTTAGCGGAATATCTAAGGGTTTGCCAGTATGCGCCACATGCTGAGGCTTCACCTCTGGCTTATCTTCTAACGCAGATAGATCAAGGGCCATTTATATAACTCCCATAGAAGTTGCGATTTGCTCAAAAACAGGCCTGATTTGCGTCCAGGCATCACGGCCAGAAGTTTTACCAAGCTTCCAAATTGGCAAGCCGACGGCTTGCGATTCAGGAACAGCGGTTGATTTCTTGATTGCCGCGAAACCTGTCGCCATCGGAATTAGAAGCTTCGCGAAGTGGGTAGACAAATCGCGAAAGTTATCCCGTTGGAAAGGTGTTGGTTCTACAAGATTCGGTAAAATACCAATCAACTGAAGGGTAGGGTTCAAGGTTGCCTGAATCTTCCGAATTCCGATATTGTCGTGATTTAGAAGATCACCGATACCGTCGATAGCCTCCTGATTCAACTGCAAGGGAGACAGAACATAGTTACTCACGACTAGAGCCGCAAGCTGGCGAATGTCAGGATTAGGGTTTGTATCTATGATGCAAACGTCGAATTGACCATCAACAGTTTTTAGAAACGATTGCAAGTTAGTGGCAAAGTCATTGTGTTTTCCAGCTTGCTTTTCCATCCGAAGCAGTTCGGCGTTATCAGCCGAGATCAATACAAATTCAGCGTTTTCCACTTCGCTACCGTCGATCCGTGTTGATAATAGGCGGCTTGCCGCTAGTTGCGAAACAGCGGCGATTGCCCCGGTGCGAATTGCTTTCGATGTATTTCGTTGATGGTCAAGATCAATAACCAAAACTCGTTTTTTCATAACAAGGTTAAAAAAATAGGCCAATTGAACAGCAACGGCGGATTTGCCAACACCGCCTTTTTGATTTGCTAACACAAGCGTTTTCATGCTCAGTTCCCCTTTAAAAAATTTCGAATGGTGGTGGTCGATGCAGTGACATTATTTTCAGCAAGAAAAGTAATGATTTGCTCAACCGTGTAACCTTTTTCGTGTAGCGTCTGTATTTCAGGTTTAAACAACTCAAGTTCTATTTTCGGAAGCTTTGGTTTTTCACGATCCATAAACGACTGAAGGCGAACCTTGTCAGCCTTTTCGACAAACCGAGTTCGAATAACGTTGGCCTGTTGGGGCGACATATCATGCATTGCGGCAGCTTCCGAAAGAGGAACGCCATCAATAATTAACGCTTTTGCGACGCCTAACGAACGATCAGACCAACGACGTAACTGAAGTGAAACACGTTCAAATAGGTCGTTATCAATCTCTGGTGTAAAAGACATGGCGAAAGCTCTATTGAAATTCACCACTGGTATCAAAAAACGACGGCCCTTGGCTTTGCAATACTGACGTAATGACGTTATTAGACATATCTATTCTCCTTATTTTGAATTCACATACGAGCTAAATCAGTGCGGAATGGATGCATTGACCGCAACTAAATTATAACAGAAACAAAACATTGATAAAACAAAATATAAAACAAATTTAAAGCAATTAGCGTCTAATATGATTCACTGAAAACATGTGTTATCCACAAAATCCGGTAGTCAAATACAGGAAAGCTATAGGAACGTATAGGTTTATTTATATAGGGTAGGGTCCTTGTAAAACCGCCGTAGCCCAATAGCGACGCGGGCTAGAAGGATATTAAGATTGCTATCCGCAAGACAGTTTCAGCGCGGGAGCAAGACAATTTCAGCGCACAAAAAAGCGTGAACCTTTATAAAACAATGACTTAGAGCAAGACAATTTCAGCGTAAAAACAAGACAATTTCAGCGTGGATAACTTTAGTCGTCCACAGGGTAATCCACAGCCAAATAAGCAACGAGCAAGACAAATTCAGCGTGGATCATGCAGCGAGTTAATTAGCGGCAGGGGAGGGCTTTAATGCCGCCAGCATCGCCGCGTTTTGGGTTTTAGTCGCTTCCAACTGGCCGCGTAATGTAGCGGCTTCTTCGCGAGCTTCAGCGGCGGCCATACGAGCCTTGTCACATTCTGTTTCGGCTTTAACCATACGTTCGGCGCTTCGGTGAACTTCCTCTGCTGTACGTTTCCGTTGTTCAGCGTGTAGTTGGTCTGAGGCATCGGCCTTGGTGCGCGTCTCCGTCAACTCAGTGCGCAATTGTTCAATAATAGCGTCCGATTTCGCTATTTGAGTAGCAAGCGAGTCGCGTAGTTGCTCGATGGTTGAATCGGCTTTCTCAGTTTGGGAAGCTAATACCTCGCGTATTTGTTCGGTGCGTGCATCGGCTTTCTCGGCCTGTTTTGCGGCTTCTTCGGCTCGATCCTGGGCTTTATCGCGCTCGATCCGTAAGCGGTCGGCCTCTGCGTGAGCATGGTTTAGTTCGGCGCGAAGATCGGCGGCGCGGCGCTCTATCTCCTCGGCCCTTTGCTCGGCAAGGCTTGCTTTTTGTTCGGAAGAGAGTAGGGCATGTTGTACGTCTTCAAGCTGCTGATCGATAGCCTGGGCGGCCGTTTCGGCAACCTCTACAAGCCGTTCCAGTTCTACAATCCGTAGGTGTGCAGTCTCAAGCTCAGCGGCTTGTTTCTCATAGGCATCGGATTGTTCAACAGACAACTGAAGCAAGTCAGCCTTTTCTGATTCAAACGCCGCCCTGGCGGTATCTAACGATTCATTAGCGAGTTGCTGGGCTGTTTCCCAAAGGTTTTGCCCCATATTCTGTAAAACGCCATGCAAGTTGGCCGGTAACGGCTCGCGCACAGCCTGTACCTGTTTGCGCTGGTTCTGCCGCCATTCCTGCATAGCTTCAACAACGTTGTTCATGCCGGCACGACTACGCTGCCTGACGGCTTCAACATTTGGATATTCTCCGGTTTCACTGGCCGTGTGAAGCTCGTCGGCAGCGTCAAAAATACGTTTTTTTACTTCTGGATTTAAGGCCATTCTAAATACCCCTGAAAATTCAAACTCTGTGGTGTAATGCCGTCTTGCGCCGTTTATCAGCAATACTTATTTTCAAATTCATTCTGCTCGATCAGCAATTGATCGTAACGAAGTTTTGTAAATGCGCTAAGAGAATCAAGGTCGCTGTTGCAGCTATTCCATATATTATCAATCTGACTCATGCGCTTTTCCGCTTTTTCTTGCTCTTGATCGCATGGGCCAACCATTCTCTGTAATTCAGCTAAAGAGGCAGCATTTCTGATCGCCGGTTATTAACAGTGATACGGTGATTGTATTCATGATCCACTCCGAGCCAGACATAATAAATAATAGTCGTAGTAATACTATTACTATTATTGTTACTACGCAAGTTAAAAAAAGGCCTTAACCTAAAAAAACCTGTCGAATGACACCATTAATGAAAAAAATGACAAGTTAGTGAAAAATTAATGTCATAAATAATGAAAAAATCCGGCAGCACAGCTAGGCTAAAGCAATCAGGGGGATTTTCAGGGTCACTCGCACTGGTGGTTGTTTCCTAAATACTTGAGTTATTTTGGATGGAGAGTATCCTTTAAAGAATGCTTACCCTACCCCGCTGTAAAACTTGGCTCTCTGTTGTGCTGATACTTGCTGTGCTCGGTCATTTTGGCCTGGGACATCGGGATGTGTCGGCCTTTGTGCTGTGTTTTGGGGCTGATGGCCATGTGGCTGTAGAAAAAACTGGAAAAGACCAATTCGCTAGTGTAAATGCTGTCACTCGTTTCAATGATGAGACCAATGCTCTTACGAGCGATGACGGTGATCCCTGCTCGTCGCCTTGCACTGACATCCCTATTGATGGTGATGATCACATTCCCCTACAATTAACGAATTTATTAAAAATAGCGATTGATATTGGTCTTCTGCCGGTATTTTTCCTGATTTCACTCCTGATTCTTTATCCCAGAGTCATCATTCGGCAACCGGCTTTTTCATACCCGCCGTTTACCGATTCCCGACTGCTTGCGTTGCGCAGCATCGTTTTACTGATTTAGCCACCTCTCCTAGCCGTCACTCACCAGCCGAAGATGCAGGGTTTGGCCCCGTGTCTTAGCTGATGTTATCCCTATGCTACGGAGAAATTTTCCATGTTCTCGAATTATGTGCGGCCACTTGGCGTTGCACTGTGTTTATTAATCACTACCGGCTCGATCGATGCGAGTCCGGCAGACAACACTTTATTGCCGATTCAATCAGGCGATCAGGGTGCAAACGGTTCCAGTCGGCAAACCACTGAGGAACCGACCGGCTCCCTGGTTTTGCCTCAAGCGCTGGCCTTGGCATTAACCCAAAATCCGGAGCTTGCCGCCTTTTCCTGGGAGACCCGCGCACGGGAAGCCGCCACGCTACAAGCGAGGTTTTTTCCGAACCCGACTTTCGGTGCGAATGCGGCCAACTTCGGCAACCGGGTGATCCGGGGATTCGACGGTGATGTGGTGACCTTGGAACTCAGTCAGTTGATCGAGCTGGGCGGTAAGCGCGCGGCCCGAACCGAGGCTGCCGCACTGACCAAAGAACTGGCGGATTGGGATTATGAAACCCAACGTGTCAATGTGCTGACTCAAGTTTCCCAGACCTTCATTGAGGTACTGACGGCCCAACAACGCTTGGTTCTGACTCAGCAAACTCAGGAACTGGCGAATCAAATGATGGCGACGACAGCGGCACGAGTACAGGCCGGTAAGGTCTCGCCCGTTGAAGAGACTAAGGCCAAGGTAGCCCTCGCCTCGGTCCAGATCGAGCTGATGCGTGCCCGGAAAGAATTGGAAGCCGCTCGCAAGCGCTTGGCCGCGAGTTGGGGAAGCACTGAACCCCGCTTCGAGGCGGTCGTCGGCAACCTGGACGCCATACAGTCGCTTCCCTCCCTGGCGTCATTGCTCCAGCGACTCGCCCACAATCCGGACTTGGCCCGCTGGGCTACGGAAATCACCCAGCGTCAAGCGTTAATCACGATGGAAAAAGCCAAGGCTGTCCCAGACGTGACCGCAACCTTAGGCGCAAGCAAATACCTGATGCCCAACGATTACGCCTTAGTGGTCGGATTTTCCATGCCACTGCCGGTATTCGATCGTAATCAGGGCGGTATCCTCGAAGCCGAGCACCGGCTGATTAAAGCGGAGGAGGAGCACCGTAGCGCAGAGGTGAAGATCGCGACCGCATTGAATACGGCCTATCAGAGATTAGACGCGGCTCACTCCGAGGTTTCGGCACTCAGGCAGGAAGTCCTGCCCGGCGCTCAAAGCGCCTACGAGGCCTCCCGCGAAGGCTACCGCCTGGGTAAATTCGGTTTTCTGGATGTGCTGGATGCGCAACGCATACTGTTCGGAGCCAAAACCCAAAACCTGCTGGCGCTGGCGGATTATCACAAAGCCGTGGCCGAAGTGGAACGGTTAATCGGCGGCAGTCTGGATGAAAATAAACAAGAGGCATTGCAATGAAAACGAAACAGAATTGGATTATTTCCGGCTTAATCGCGGTCGGCATTGTACTGGCCCTTTTGATCCTGAACCTGGAGGCTCCTATTGTCGCAGATGAACAAAGCGAGGTTCAGGAAGAAAAAACGGATACCGACGTCGGCCCACATGGAGGCCAGCTATTCGTCAAAGGCGATTTCGGATTGGAAATCCTGCTCGCGGAAGAAGACCAAGGCGAACCGCATTTCCGCCTTTATTTGTTCAATCAGGATAAGATTCTGCCGCCTAACGCCAATAATGTATCAATAATTGTGACTCGACCGGACGGCGAAAAACAGAACATCGGTTTTGTAGCGGAAAAGGATTTTTTGCAGAGTATTCAGACTATCGAAGAACCGCATGTCTTTGAGGCAACCGTGACTGCTCACAATGATAGCCAGACGTTTCAATTTTCTTGGGTTAAAGAAGAAGGAAAAATCAAACTGACCGATCAGCAGATCAAAGAAACAGGTGTAACGACCCAAACAGCAAACGCTGCACACATAAGAAGCATCGTGACCCTGCCGGGTGAAATCCGTTTCAATGAAGACAAAACGTCCCACGTCGTGCCTCGTCTCGCCGGAGTGGTCGAAGCCATATCCGCCAACCTCGGAGACCCGGTTAAGAAAGGCCAAGTGCTGGTGGTGATTGCGAGTACCGGACTGGCAGAACAACGCAGTGAATTGCTCTCCGCACAAAAACGTCTGGAACTGGCTCGTTCCACCTACGCGCGGGAAAAACGCCTGTGGGAGGCGAAGATTTCGGCGGAACAGGACTACCTGCAAGCCCAACAAGTCATGAACGAGGCGGAAATCGCCGTACATAATGCTCAACAGAAGTTGCTGGCGCTGGGCGCAAGTCCAAATGTATCGGTCAACTCCGGTTCGCTCAACCGCTACGAGATTCGTGCGCCGTTCGACGGCATGATAGTCGAAAAGCATATTGCCCTGGGTGAAGCGGTCAAGGAAGATGCGAGCATCTTCACCATTTCTGATTTGTCGTCGGTGTGGGCCGAGATCATCGTATCGGCGAAGGATCTCAACGTGATCCGGGTCGGCGGGAAGGTTACGATCAAGGCCACGGCACTCGACTCCACGGCATCCGGCACGGTGTCCTATGTCGGCGCACTGATGGGCGAACAAACCCGCACCGCCAAGGCACGCGTGACGCTGGAGAATCCGCAGATGGCATGGCGGCCGGGGTTATTTATCACTGTTGAGGTTGTTGCGAAAGAGACCGAAGTGCCGGTCGCCGTGCCGTCCGATGCCATCCAGACCATTAACGACAAGCCGGCGATTTTTATTCGCGTGCCGGGGGGCTTTATCGCCCAACCGATCACGACCGGATTATCCGATGGCAAAGCCACCGAGATCGTGACCGGACTCAAACCCGGCACCGAATACGCTGTTAATGGCAGCTTCGTGCTCAAATCTGAACAGGGTAAAGAAGGAGCCTCACATGAGCATTAATGCAATAGCCAGCTCTACTCGCTTAGACCTGCCACTACTCCGGATAGTTGATGCAGGGCAATTATTCATACGCAATGGAGAGAATTATGTTGATACTGAAAACCACCGCTCTTTTCCTCGTTACCGCCCTTGCCGAAATCATCGGCTGTTTTCTGCCCTATCTGTGGCTCCGCAAGAGTGGCTCCCCATGGTTGCTGCTACCGGCAGTGCTCAGCCTGTCGCTGTTCGTATGGCTGCTCACATTACATCCGGCCGCCAGTGGCCGTATTTACGCTGCTTATGGCGGTGTTTATGTGGCTACCGCTCTGGTTTGGCTAAGAGTAGTGGATGGAGAAAGGTTATCTATATTGGATTGGATGGGGGCGGGAATCGCTTTGTTCGGAATGGCGATCATTGTGCTGGGCTGGCGCAGCGAAGTTTAGACCATGATTTTATTGATTTCGTAAGGAAAACTACAGTGCAGGAGGCCGCCCATCATGTTTGAACGCATTATCCGTTTAGCCATCGAACACCGATGGCTGGTTATCCTGGCCGTGCTCGCTATGGCGGCGCTCGGCATCTTCAATTATAAAATCCTGCCGATCGATGCCGTCCCGGACATCACCAACGTCCAGGTGCAAATCAATACCTCAGCGCCGGGCTATTCGCCGCTGGAGACCGAACAGCGCATTACCTATCCAATCGAAACTGTCATGTCGGGTCTGCCCCATCTGGAGCAAACCCGGTCGCTGTCGCGCTACGGCCTATCGCAGGTGACGGTAATTTTCCAGGACGGCACCGATGTTTACTTCGCGCGTCAGCTGGTTAATCAGCGCATCCAGGAGGCCAAGGACAAACTGCCTTCCGGCATCACACCGGCAATGGGGCCCATATCGACCGGCCTGGGGGAAATCTACCTGTGGACGGTCGAAGCCAAAGACGGTGCCAAGAAGCCTGACGGTTCGGTCTATACGCCAACCGACCTGCGCGAGATTCAGGACTGGATCATCAAGCCGCAATTGCGCAATGTGCCGGGTGTAACCGAGATCAATTCCATCGGCGGTTTTGCCAAACAATATCAGGTCGCACCGATTCCGGAAAAACTTGCCTCCTACGGCCTGACCTTGCAGGACATCGTCACCGCGCTGGATCGCAACAATAACAATGTCGGAGCCGGTTACATCGAGAAGCGCGGCGAGCAGTATCTGATCCGCGCACCGGGTCAGGTCCACTCGATAGAGGATATTGGCAACATCATTCTCGGCAATGTGCAGGGCGTACCGATCCGTATTCGCGATGTCGGCGAGGTCCAGATCGGCCGCGAACTGCGCACCGGCGCTGCGACCGAAAATGGCCGCGAGGTCGTGCTGGGCACGGTCTTCATGCTGATCGGCCAGAACAGCCGTAGCGTCTCGCAGGCGGTTGACCAAAAAATGGGGGAGATCAACCGCACCTTGCCTGAAGGCGTACAAGCAATCACCGTCTATGACCGGACGGTACTGGTCGATAAAGCCATCAACACGGTCAAGAAGAACTTAACCGAGGGGGCGATCCTGGTGATCGTGATTTTGTTCCTGTTCCTCGGCAACATCCGCGCGGCTATTATCACGGCGATGGTGATTCCACTGTCAATGCTGTTCACCTTTACCGGCATGGTGACTTACCAGGTTAGCGCAAACCTGATGAGCCTGGGGGCGCTCGATTTTGGCGTGATCATTGATGGTGCCGTCGTGATCGTGGAAAACTGCGTGCGGCGGCTTGCCCATGCCCAGGAGCAGCAAGGCCGTGCTCTGACCCGCACCGAGCGCTTTGATGAGGTGTTTACCGCCGCCAAAGAAGCGCGGCGGGCGCTGCTGTTCGGTCAGGTCATCATCATGGTCGTGTATTTGCCGATTTTCGCTCTGTCTGGCGTGGAAGGAAAGATGTTCCATCCGATGGCTTTCACTGTTGTGATTGCTTTAGTGGGTGCGATGATTCTTTCAATCACCTTTATTCCGGCGGCGGTGGCGCTGTTTATCGGCGATAAAGTTGACGAAAAAGAAAATGTTCTGATGCAGACGGCCAAACGCTTATATGCACCGGTGCTGGATAAGGTGATGGCCAACAAGCCCGTGGTGTTAACGTTTGCTGTGGTTGCAGTGATCCTGTCCGGTCTTTTGGCTACGCGGATGGGTAGCGAATTTGTGCCCAGTTTGAATGAAGGGGATTTTGCTATTCAGGCGATGCGCGTCCCCGGCACCAGCTTGTCGCAATCGGTCGCCATGCAGCAGCAGATTGAAAATTCGCTGAAACAGCAGTTCCCTGAAATCAGCCGGGTGTTTGCGCGAACCGGTACCGCCGAGATTGCCTCAGACCCGATGCCGCCCAATATTTCAGATGGTTACATCATGCTCAAGCCGCGAGAGCAATGGCCTGAGCCGGATAAATCGAGGGACGAACTGCTGGCTGCGATACAAGCCTCAGCAGACAAACTACCCGGCAACATCTACGAATTCTCCCAGCCTATCCAGCTGCGCTTCAATGAGCTGATTTCAGGCGTGCGCAGTGATGTTGCGGTTAAGGTATTCGGCGATGATATGGCTGTACTGAATGACACGGCAACGAAAATCTCATCGGTCATGGAGAAGATTCCCGGCGCTTCCGAGGTTAAAGTGGAGCAAACGACAGGCTTGCCGATGCTGACGGTCAACATCGACCGGGACAAAACCTCGCGTTATGGCTTGAACATCGGTGACGTGCAGGATGCGGTAGCTACCGCGATAGGCGGGACGGAAGCCGGAACGTTGTTCCAGGGCGATCGGCGTTTTGACATTATCGTTCGTTTGCCGGAGAACTTGCGTAGCGATCCGGAAGCGATCAAACGGTTGCCGATTTCATTACCGCGTGGACAAAACGGCGACGACCGAACGACCTATATTCCGCTCGCCGAAGTCGCGAGCCTGGAGTTAGCGCCGGGGCCTAACCAGATCAGCCGGGAGAACGGCAAACGCCGGATCGTGGTAAGCGCCAACGTGCGCGGCCGTGACATCGGTTCGTTCGTTGCCGAGGCAGGGCAGCGGCTTCAGCAAGTCAAGATTCCGGCGGGATACTGGACCACCTGGGGCGGGCAGTTCGAGCAATTGCAATCGGCCACGCAACGTTTGCAGATCGTGGTGCCGGTGGCGTTACTGCTGGTCTTTACCCTGCTGTTCATGATGTTTGGCAACTTCAAAGATGGTTTGCTGGTTTTTAGCGGCATTCCTTTTGCGCTGACCGGGGGCTTGGTCGCGTTATGGCTGCGCGATATTCCGATGTCGATCTCGGCGGCGGTCGGCTTCATCGCGCTTTCCGGTGTGGCGGTGCTCAATGGTCTGGTCATGATTTCCTTCGTCCGCAGCTTGCGCGAACAAGGCATGTCGCTGGATAAGGCGATTTACGAGGGAGCTTTGACACGTCTCCGGCCGGTGCTGATGACCGCCTTAGTCGCCTCATTCGGCTTCGTACCGATGGCGATTGCGACGGGAACCGGGGCCGAAGTACAGCGCCCCTTGGCAACGGTGGTAATCGGCGGCATCCTGTCTTCAACGATGCTCACTTTGCTGGTGTTGCCGATTCTCTATTGGTTCGCGCATTACAAAGATGAACCTATTGATCAATAACTGACTTTTGGAGTAAATCCGATGAAAACAAAATTACTGGTTCCACTTCTTCTGGTTTGTTTACTTCCAGCGTGTAGCCATATGAACTCGCACTCGGGGGATGTCGATTTAACCGTGCAGCATGAAGCGCTAATACGGCATTTTGAGGAGGAAGCGAAGCAAGTACAAATGATGATTGATAAACACAAAAAAATTCTCAGCCAATTTGAGTCAAAGAGCTATGTCTACGGCAGACACGCTGAAGACCTTAAAACGCATAGCGAAGAAGTGATTAATCTCTATGAAAAAGCCGTTGTTACTAACCGAGAAATGGCTGAGCTGTTTCGGGATATGAATTACTAATTGCATCAATACGGGTAAATCACCACACCTATTTTTACGGTACAAAAATTATGAACCCATGCAATCAAGCTAAAAAATCCTGCGGTTGTGCAGCAGAGAAACCGAATCTCAATCAGCCTGTCGCATCAGCGCCTGCGAGCGCCATGACTTTCAAAATCGAAGGTCTGGACTGCGCCGAAGAAGTCGTAACTTTAAAAAGCGCGATAGGCCCGATAGTGGGTGGCAGTGACAAGCTGGTTTTTGATATTTTAAATGGGCGAATGACACTTTTGCCTGACGCTGAATCTGTGACTGAAAAAACCATCATTAAAGCTGTTGCCGCAACCGGGATGAAAGCGACGCGCTGGCAAGCGGGTCAGGCACAAGCCGATGTAAAACAACTTCACCGTTCGAAGACCATTTATACCACACTCAGTGGTTTGTTTATCATTGTCGGCATGTTGATTCATATCGCTATGGCTGGTGGCTTTACTGATGCACATACTTTTCTCAGCCACCCTGAAAACTGGTCACTACAGCGGGAGGTTATCAGTCAATATCTTTATAGCTTATTTAGCGCACATGCCCAGCAAGCCATGCCTTTGCCTGAAAAAATCGCCTTTGGCCTAGCTGTGGTTTTAGGTGCCCGGCATGTGATTGTTAAAGCTTTTTATGCGCTGAGACGATTGCGTGCCGATATGAATTTGTTGATGACTGTTGCCGTCATCGGCGCCATGTTCATTGATGAATGGTTTGAAGCGGCCACCGTGAGTTTTTTATTTTCCCTGTCCCTGGCAATTGAAAGCTGGAGCATTGGCCGTGCCCGTCATGCGGTAGAAGCTCTACTGGATTTAGCGCCTTCAACGGTGACGATCAAGGATGAAACCGGACAGGAACGCAGGGTGCCCACTGCAACAGTGAGTATAGGCACCCGTTTTATTCTCTCTCCAAGCGATAAAATCCCGTTGGATGGCGAGGTGATTGCGGGGTTCAGTTCGGTCAATCAGGCACCGATTACCGGAGAAAGCATTCCGGTCGCCAAGCAAGCCGGCGATGAAGTGTTTGCCGGCAGTATCAATGGTGAAGGAACGTTGGAAATCCGGTCAAGCAAACTCGCCGCAGATACGACGCTGGCACAGATCACGCGATTGGTAGGAGAAGCCCATAGCAAGCGGGCGGAAGCCGAGCAATGGGTGGAAAAGTTTGCCCGCATTTATACCCCGGTGGTGATGATCTTGGCGCTGGCCGTCTGTGTCATTCCTCCGTTGTTTTTAGAGGGCATCTGGAACGAGTGGATATACCGCGCCTTGGTGTTATTAGTAATTGCCTGCCCTTGTGCATTGGTCATTTCAACACCGGTCAGCATTGTCGCGGCATTAGCGAGTGCAGCCCGACAAGGCATTCTGATCAAAGGCGGCATGTATATCGAAGCACCGGCCCATCTTAATGCGATTGCCTTTGATAAAACCGGAACGCTGACCTCTGGCGAGCCGATCGTCACCGGCGTTTACCCTTTTAATGGTCATAGCGAAGCCGAGCTGTTAAGCCGCGCGGCCGCACTGGAAGCGCGAAGCAGCCATCCGCTGGCCAAAGCCATTCTACAATACACGGAAAACCGGGGCATCCGTATTGCCGGCGCTGACGACGTAACGGTTCTGCCCGGAAAAGGGGTAACCGGATTATTTAACGGTGTTAATTATTGGTTGGGATCGCGTCGTTATCTATTGGAGCGCAGTCAGGAAGTTCCGGACATCAGTGAAAAAGCGGTGGCGCTTGAACAGACCGGGCAAACCGTTATCGCGATTGGCAGTGACCGGCACATTTGCGGCCTGATAGCCGTCGCCGACCAGCCTCGCGAGCAAATCAAATCGATTTTGCAAGCCCTCAGACAAAAAGGGATCAAACACTTGGTCATGTTGACCGGCGATAACCGGGTGACGGCCAATAACATAGCGGCTCAAATCGGTATTGACGAAGTACATGCGGAATTGTTGCCGGCTGATAAAGTTGAGATCGTCAGTCAAATGGTCGAAAAATATGGTCAGGTGGCGATGATCGGCGACGGTGTTAATGATGCGCCGGCTTTAGGCAGGGCCAATCTGGGTATTGCCATGGGCGTGTTGGGTTCGGATGCGGCCATCGAAATAGCGGATATTGCGTTAATGGGTGACGACCTTTCCAAGCTCCCTTGGTTAATCACCCATTCCAAAAGGACATTGGCCATCATTCGGCAAAATATCACTTTTGCGCTTACCGTTAAAGCCGCGTTCGCGGTGTTGGCATTTATGGGTGTTGCAACCTTGTGGGAAGCCATTGCCGCCGACATGGGAGCTTCATTATTGGTCGTTGCAAATGGATTGAGGTTGCTCCAGCCCAAAAACGCTTCTTCTAAATAACCTTTGAAACCATTTTTAAACAACTTCGGAGCAATCCATGAAATTAAAATTACTGTTTACCCTGATTTTGGCGCACTGTTTACTGACAGCCTGTAGTGCCTTGGATCGGCACGCAACGGCTACTGAATTGGCTGTGCAGCATGAGTCATTAGCCAAACATTTTAAGGACGAAGCAAGCGAAATGCAGCTTAAGGTGGATGAACACAAAAAGTTTCTTAGACACTTTGAGTCAAAACGCTATGTTTACGGTAGACATGCGAACGATCTTAAAGCACATAGCCAAGAAGTGATTGATCTTTACCAGCAAGCCGTCATTGCAAATCGGGACATGGCAGAGATGTTGTCAGAAGCTAATCATTAGTTGCAGCACCTCGCGCAAGGCTGGAAATCTGATTTTGAGGGTGTAATGGGTTCGGATGCGTCCCTCGAAATTGCCAATATTGCCCTGATTGGGCGATGATCTTCCCAATCTCTGATGTGTCCGTTCTTGAACCGTCAAACCTATCGTTGTCAGATAATTACTGGAAATCAGCCAGCCGAAATCTGGCTATTTTTTCCAGATTCTTTCAGCCGCGAAATTTTTCACTATTGGTGGCAAAAAATCCGAAATTTTTCATTTATTGTGCCGAAAGTGGGTATGGTGTGTGACACAAATAATGAAAAATCGCATTAAAATCAATCAACCATTTTTCACTAATTCTGTCACTCGACAAAACCGGTTACTTTTGTTCGCAAGATGCCGCAAGGCATCTTTCATAGCGAACAAACCGCTATTTGCCCGGCCCTCAAGACGGCTTAGCTCGACCATCAGCGCGTCATACTCTTTTGCTCGCGCTAGGCCTTGTCTGGCCGCCTCGATCCGTGCCGGATCACATCCAATATAATCGCGCCGCCTTGGTTCGCCTTGCTTAAGCGGATACAGCAAATAGAAATATTTTGGCTGACCGTCGCTATCCTTCCGCCAGTATTCAGAGGCATAAATCAACCCCAGCTCTTCCAGTTCGGCCATGCGCGTTGTAATGACCGCCATTTCCGAAGCTAATGCCTCGATCAACGGTTTAACCTCGTTGGCCAGCGACATCAATTCGGTGATGTGTTTGTTTTTCTGAGACATAATTACACTCCTGATAAGGCGTTAAAAGCCGCCACCAACAACACCGAGAAAGACACGGTGCCGAACATGGATGCCAAAAATAACAGCGCCAAAAACTGAGCATAAACAGCCCCAGCGCCGACCGCGAGAACACCCCGTAGAATGTACGCCGCTAATGCCACGATCAGATCATCAAGGTATTTCATGGATTACTCCTTTCAAATGTTTGGGCTACTCGTTGGCGACAGATCCCACGGAACCTGGTTTGATTGTTGTCACCAAATATAGATACGCCATTGTCTAGTTTTCATGCTCCGCCTCACACATTGCGTTGCAAGATGCTTGAGCCGGCCTTTGATTTTGTAGTTTGTGAATCATATCGGTGTCCTCCTTTAGTGTTGATAACATTGCTTCGCTGAGTGCCTTTCGCCGTAGTTGCACGTAACGAGGACCGGGCGGATAAGGCGTATTGCAAGGGCGAAACCGGAAGCCGCAGCGCAAGCGAGCATAGCGAGTGCGAACGGGTGAGGATTTCGGGCGTAGCCTTCCCTTGCAATGCGTCCCGGCTGGTCTACCGTATGTGCAGGCGAAAGGTTCACAGCGAAATAAGCAACTCATCAACGAAGGAGGGCATGGATGTGGAAACGTCCTAATTCAGCGGGTACCGCTGAGCGGCCGGGTAATGACCCGGCTTAATGTGAGGTACGAACGACGTACAAAGCAGGGCGGTAGCCTTGCGTTTTTTTAGGGGATAAGCCCCAGCGGCAAAGGGGTGTTGTGCCTGATAAGGCGCAACGTCCCTTTTTGAGCGCGGCAAGGCGGCCTGATGATTGTAAGCGATAGCTTACAAGTCGCAACGCGACCGAGCGAATAGCGAGTCAAGAAGGGCGTCCGGTTTTCGCGATAGCGAAAATGCCCCAAAGAATCTAAAAAAAGGCCGTTGATGAGGACGACATACACACATATTTTCGCTTTTTCGGGGGCAGAGTGAAGGCCCCCACGCGAAAATATGTGCATATGTCTTGTTTTTTTATTTTAACCCCCGTGACCAAATTGGTGACAACAATCCCCCGGTGCCGACCGCGATCGGTAGCCGGTGTGTCGCCAACCCTTAAAATCATAACGCGTTACGTTTAGTCAAAAACTACAACAAGGAAAGTTGTCTAGGCGTAGACGGGACGGCAACAGAAACCGACGCCGAAACATGTGTAGGGCTAGGATACAAGACAAGCCCATTACGACTATCGGAAACCCTAGCGGCCGGGTAAATTATTTGAACATGCTTCAGCTCGCGCAAAAATGCCCGTTTGAAATCGCGCAAACCTTGATCGGTTACAGCATAACCAGCCCCAAATTGTCCAGACAACGAAATCCAAGGGATGGTAGTTCGCTTTGAAAGATAGCTCATTCGATGTGTGAGCCACACATAAATATCCAGTGCAAGCGGCGACTGGCGAAGTGCGCGAATGGCCCGCATGTCAAACGGTAATTTGTGTTCTACGCATTCATTGAAGAACCGTTCCGACAAAAACACGCGCGATTGCCATTCGCCGGCTTCCTCCGGATTCTGAGGCGTCCACCAATCGACGCCATCGGCCAGCAAGACGTTTTGCAGCGCCCACTTATCCTTTCCTTCATAGTGACAAGAAATAACCGAACTAAACAGCGTCGTCATGGCGTGTTTTAATCGAGTAATGTCGCCACGCTTACCACCGGTACTATGCAAACCAAGTTCGGCCAAATATGACGCGAGATTAGGCCCAAGGCTAAGCTCGCGTTGGCGTTGTTGCGCAACTTCAGTGCAAACCCAAGTCAACAGTAAGCGGGGCAGGGTGCCGTAAGGCAACCCTTCAGGGTGAGCGGTCATCATCGTCAGTGTAAAGTCGCCATTCTTCCGGACGAATCGATAATCTTTAATGCGGCGATGCGGCAAAGTCGCAATCGCCAAGGAACGCGTCATAAAGCCAAGCGTTCCGGCGCTCTTGGCGTCTTCGGCTTCGATGGCAAGATGTGTCTCGATCAGCTCACGAACCCGGTCAGGTAATTGGCCGGCCTGGTAGTCGTAAACCGCCATTTCATTTGAACTCGAAGCGGATTCTTTACGAGGGCTTCTGACGATCTTGTTTGAAGCGCGAGGCTTCTTAGCCGGCGTAGTTTCTTCGATAGAAGAGCTAGACGGGATACGTCTATTCTCCGCCATCTTGGCGGCGACTTCTGCCGCCGTCGCGGGAGATAAGCCGGCTTGAATAAGCTCAGCGCGATAATCGTCTTCGTTATATTCGACAATTGGTTTACTCATGACGGCCTATCTCAGTTCAAAGGGGTTGAGTTTAGTGGTAGCGACGACGGCCGATAAAATCGTAATATGTGAAAAACACATAAAAAATGGTACCGAGATAAGACAACATCGGTAAACCTGTGGCTGCATAAATTGAAAGCGCCGCCCAACGTGGCAAAAACAAATCCACTGCACCCAAGACTAGAAGCATTGAGCCGATAGGAAAAATAATAGGCAAGTGTTCCATGCTCCTAGCAAAGGCGGAAACCGCGTTAACAACAAACATTACATAAGCAAACCAAATTTCATAAAGGCGATACATAACAAACTCCTTGGGTTAGTTGCCGAAAAGATCGGCGTGTGTGCCGGCCCGCATAAAACGAACCATTTCATCATCCGCGACATAAATTAAAATCCAGTCTGGTTCGATATGCAGGTCGCGGCAAGGCTTCCATTCACCCTTTAAGGGATGATCGCCAAACTCACGCGGTAAAGCCTCGCCGGCCAGCAGCAAGTTAATGACCTGGCGTAATTTATCCATATCCTTGCCGCGTTTCTCGGCAAGCTTTACGTCGCGCTTGAATTGGCCGGTATAGCTTGCTGAGCGCATTAAATTCCTAGCTGTTTGAAAAGGTCGGAAGCGTTTGATGCGTGGAATACATCCTCATCATTTAGGCCTTTACGAATGGTTTCCGCCGTCAGTGCATTGGGCTTCTCGCTGTCGGCGATGTAAAGACGCATCAGGTCGCGGATGATCTGAGCGGCGGGGCGATGGCGATTAGCAGCAACGGCCATAAATTGGTCGCGTAGCGCCGGTTCCATCTTGATGGACATCTGAACTTCTTTAGCCATGTTTGGCCTCCTTTCATCATTACAGAATAGTTAAATTATAAACGGTATCCGTGAGATATTCAAAGAATATCCAAAGGATACCTAAAACAAAATCCGTAAAACGAACGTTTTACGGACAAACGTAGTGCTGTTGTATTCACCCTTAAAAACACGCTACGCAGTAGCAAAATATTTTGTAATCGCGTCTTTTTTTCATAATCCGTATAATAGGCCTTACGGCGAGAAAACGGACAAACAAAATGAAAATAGGCTACGCACGCATATCGACGGACGATCAAAATTTAAACTTGCAGATGGACGCGCTGAAGGCGGCCGGCTGCGAACGACTGTTCACAGATACGGCCAGCGGAGCCAAGGCCGAACGGCCGGGGTTAGCTGAAGCCTTGGCGTTCGTCAGACCTGGCGATGCACTCATAGTATGGCGACTGGATCGGCTCAGCCGGTCGCTGCACGAACTGTTAAAGACGGTCGAAAAACTAAAGGCGGATAACATAGGCTTTGAAAGCATTACCGACTGTATAGACACAAGTTCGGCGGCCGGCGAGCTTATTTTTCATGTTTTTGCCTCCATTGCACAGTTCGAGCGGCGGTTGATAATCGAGCGCACAAAGGCCGGCCTTGCGGCCGCGAGGTCGCGAGGCCGGCAAGGTGGGCGACCAACAGTATCGGAAGAAACGATCAACACCATAAAGACACTGGCGAAAACCGACAAACGGCCGCCAAACGAAATCTGCAAGGCGCTAAAGATCAGCCGAAGTACGTTTTATAAATATGCTGCATTAGCTAAAAGCGAAGCGAGCTGATGCCACATATTGGGCTTTGAAGTCCAATGGGTCGAAAATGTACGTTAGCGGCTAACATGATTCCTATGGACTGTCGTTGCTGCCAAGCACGCCTTATGCCCGAACATGTCTTTATGAAACGTCGCCGATTCAACCCCTAGACGGTTGATGTAAACCCGCATCCTATTCATGTAATAAATCGAATCAACGTGCTTGCCGCAGTGCTCACAAGGTCCGTATCTGTCTGAGCCGCCGTTTAACCTTTTCATCCTATAAATGTAGTTATACATTTGCGTATCCTTAAAATTGGCCTTGGCGGGACGCCCGGCCTGAAAAATGATTTCCGCGCCTGCGAAAATCAACACCTGTGATTTATGCACATCTGAAGCGTGGGGGTCATTCAATCAACCCCCGAAAAAGCGAAGTTGTGTGTAAATCATCAGGTATGTGGCGACAGCACAGCCGGGGATAAGCCCAGCGGCTAAGGGGATGCGCCGGTGCGATAGCAAAGGCGCATCGCCCTTATTGAGCGTTTCGCCGCAAGGCCAACCTGGTAAGGTTGGCCTTGCGGCGATTTCAACTAAATATATCGACCTGAACGGCCAAATCATTGAAATAGTCGGTCACATAGCACCAACGACGGCAGCGGGAAAATCGCGGGTTTCTGCGTTGGCTGGAATATAGCGGCTCATAATGGTTTCTCCGATCTGTTAGAAAGGTGCCCATTACTGGGCACCATGTTTGCAAGGCTTCCAGCTTTTAAGCGGCTTTGAGTTTTTTCATTTCTTCGGCCAGCGTCCAAAGTGCCTTATTCAATCTAACGTTTTCGGTCACGCTCTTAACTTCCCTTGCCCGTTGTGAGTTTCTGGTATTGAGGTTCTGCACACTAACCCCGCCTTTCAATACCTTTTCTTGCAACACGTTAAACGTTGTCCAAAGGTCGGCGGATTGGTCAGCAGTCCGGCGCGGCCTTAATAGTTCAGCATTATTAACGCTGACCTCTTCACCGTCCCAGCGCAAACCCTTTGCCGCTTCCGCGAAAATCCCTTGTTCGGCTCTGGTCAACATAAGGCCGCGCATTGCGTCCATGTGTTCAATGGCCTTGGGGGTTTCTGTCACAATTCGATAAGTCCCCTCAATGACGTTATCAACCACGTTGCCGCTGTGGCGTACCCGTACACAATCGATTTGCCCATCGCTGACAATCATCCCATTTGAGCAAACCAAACGATAAAGCCCGGCGCTTAATTGATAGCTGCTGGTTCCATCGTGCGAATTGACTAGAACAATTTCGGGTTTAACCTCGCCGACGCCAGAAAAACCGTCGTGCTGGCGGAAGCGGATCAGGTGTTTTGCAAAGCCCTTTTTATCTTCGCTACGGGTGCGAGACTCGGAAGCGAAAACCGGCAAAAATCCCTCTTTACGCAAGGCATCAACAATATTGATGGTCGGTATGAATTTATAGGTTTCAGCGCGTGAACCGTGCTTAGCTTCAGCGAAAACGGACGGAGCCAAACGACGCAAAGCGTCATTTTCTAGTGGGCCTTGGTTCATGGTGTTATAGAAGCGATTGTTAAACATGGTGACTACCTCACTCAAAATGGCCTTGGCGGAATTGCCCGGCCTGATTGTTATAATACGCCCCATTGGGGCGTATGTCAAACCCTTTTTAACACCTGAAATAAAATAAATTATTGATTCGTAAAGCAATGTTGGTATGGTTTGTGCAATCGGGATTAAGGGTTCAGGGAAGCGGGGAATCAAAATAAAGCGCGGCATCGCCGCACCTTATCTAATCTTAACGGGGCACACTCCAGCGGTTGGAGTGAATCGGTCATAATGGGACGAGGGCTTGCGGTGCGTACCGGTTGACAGGGAGGCAGGCGCGGTCAAGGGGTCGTGGAATAAAAAGAGAGCGAAGCGAACGGCTTTATGCCGCGAAAGCCCCTTGACCGAATAAGCCGGCCTTTCTGTCAATATCGGCGCACAGTGAGCAAGCCTCTCCCATTAAGACATCTGAAGGACGATGTGAGCAACGGAAGTTCTTGCAGTGGTGACAAACAGATCAGGCCAGGCGTAAGGATTTGTCGCCACGCGCTTTACTCGGTAAAATTTGGTGTCAAAGAAAGACTGGCGCCAAGCTTATATTGTCACCAACCGGCGCAGGAGGATAGGGGATAAGCCCCAGCGGCAAAGGGGTGTTGAGCCTGGTAAGGCGAAACGTCCCTTTTTGAGCGCGGCAAGGCGGCCTGATGGTTGTAAGCGTTAGCTTACAAGTCGCAACGCGACCGAGCGAAAAGCGAGCCAAGAAGGGCGTCCGGTTTTCGCAATAGCGAAAATGCCCCAAAGAATCAAAAAAAGGCCGTTGATGAGGACGATTTACCCACAGATTTCGCTTTTTCGGGGGCAGATTGAAGGCCCCCACGCTCAATATGTGGATAAATCTTGTTGTTTTGATTTTAAAACCCTGGCGACCTTTTAAGGTAACGAGATTTGTTTAGAGTTAAAGATGTCCTGTAATATTGTAAATCAAGGCTTACAAAAAGCACTGAATAAAAAACAAAAATAACAATTAACAACTACCAAATTATAGTGTTTTGGTAGTAAAATAGGGTATTCTATGGCACCACAAAAAGACAGGACACATATGAACTTACTGCCTTGCAGTCTCGCCAGTAGTATTTTGGAAGGCGATTTAGAACTGGCCGCGCAACAACAAACCCTCGACAAATTGATCGTTATGGAAACGCCAGAAGGGTTTTATGTCATCGCAAGATTTTTGTGGGCGAAAGGTAAAGACTGGTATTTGACAACCCGGCGGAATCGAACAGAACCCAGACTCTATAAGGATTTGATACGTTTAAATAAAAATATGAAAGAAATATTTCCAACGATAGGGTTTGAGCTGCTTAGAAATCAACACATGCCACCAGCAGAAGTCGAAGAACCCGTACAGACTCTTACGGCCAATCCAGGGAAAACTAAAAAACCAACTAAGCGCACCCCTAAAAAATAAAAACCAATAAATAGTATCCGCGTATACCAAGTTATGGTATATTGGCAACACCTAAACAGTGTTGATTACGGAGAACTACCGATGTTTGACCTCCTGGCGTTAGCGCAAGAATGCGCTCCTACCGTAGCACCTCAGACAATGGCGGCAATCGTCAATGTAGAGTCCGGCAAAAATCCTTATGCAATTGGCGTCGTCGGCGGGCGGCTTGAACGCCAGCCGACAAATCAACTAGAAGCCGTGGCAACCGCTAAGGCCTTGGCCGAAAACGGTTGGAATTTCTCGGTAGGTGTTGCACAGGTCAACCGCTACAATTTACCCAAATACGCCGTCAGTCTGGAGCAGGCATTTGATGCCTGTACGAATATTCGGGTTGGCTCAAAAATCCTGGAAGATTGCTATGTACGCGCAGCGAAAACCACACCGGACACGCAAGTCGCCTTACAAGCCGCGTTTTCCTGCTATTACTCCGGCAACTTTACTCGCGGCTTTCAACCCGACGTAGCCGGTAAGCCTAGCTATGTAGAGAAAGTCTTAGCCAACGCCGACATAGCAACGCAAGCCATTCCGGTTGTCCCGAACATCCAATCAAACGGCCCAAAACCCAAGGCTGATCGAGCGGCATCGGCACCTGTTACAGTAACGAAACAGGCGGCACCGTCTGATAATGCACCGGTATTACTGCGGCGCAGTAATGACGCGGTGCAACTGAAAGCAATGGAGACAAACCCGCGCTCCGGACAAGAAAAACCAGTCACCAATCACACGGGGAAGTTAATAGACAATGCCCCCGTCGATATAGAGACGGACCTACAGCGTAGCTCCGCTATCGTGTTTTAGGGGGCAGCATGAAACTTATGGTTGTTGAAAGTCCGAACAAGATCAAAAAGCTTGAATCCATTCTCGGGAGTGAATGGAAAGTAGTCGCAAGCGTCGGCCACATACGCGATTTGCCTCGCAAAGAACTAGGCATTGAACAGCCCGGTTTTACGCTTAACTACGAATACATTCCAGCGGCATCCGCTAACGGCCGCACGTTTCCCGGTGGTGAAGAGCGCGTTGACCGCATCCGTAAGGAGGCAGGCAAAGCCGAAATGATCTACCTGGCCAGCGATCCGGATCGCGAAGGCGAAGCCATCGCCTGGCACCTTAAAGAAACGCTCGATTTGGATGAAACGGATTATATGCGCGTGACTTTCGACGCTATTACGGATGACGTAATCCGCGATGCCCTGAAAAAAGCCAGAAAAATCGATTACAACCTGGTACATGCGCAAGAAGCGCGTCGCGCTCTTGATCGCATGTACGGTTATTTGGTGTCGCCTCTGCTTTCCAACGCGCTAGGCATGTCACTCTCGGCCGGGCGGGTGCAAAGCCCCGCCGTCCGCTTGGTTGTCGATCAAAATCGGCGGATCAAGGCCTTTAGGAAGACGACGCACTTCGGGGCCGTCGTTTTCTTTGATGGCGATACATGGCAAGCAGAATGGAACACTAAACCGTTTGTCAGTGAAGACAAGCCCTATATTCTTGATGAAGCCCTGGCAACGCGTGTAGCGGCTTGCCGCCAATTCAAAGTAACAGAGTCGGATAGCGGGCCGGCGAAGCAATCGCCGCCGTCGCCGTTCTCAACCTCGCTGCTGCTGCAAGCAGCAAGCGTAAGTTTAAAACTCGATCCGGAAGTAACCGCAAAGCTTGCGCAAAAACTTTTTGAGCAAGGAGCGATTACCTACATCCGAACGGACAGCGTAAATTTTAGCGATGAAGCGATTGCGGAAATTCGCGGCTTTGCCGAAGGCAAAGGTTGGCCGCTACCCAGTAAACCCCGTAAATTCAAAGCAAAGGGCGACGCGCAAGAGGCGCACGAAGCGATTCGACCGACTCATATCGATGTTGAGCAGGCAGGCGAAGACGACCAACAAAAGGCGTTATACCGGCTCATCTGGCAACGTTCCGTTGCCTCTCAATTGGCCGATGCAAAATACAAGGTAAATACCGTCACGCTCGAAACCACGGATAGCGAACAAGTGTTCGAGTTCAAGGCCAAAGGCCGCGTACTCGTAGAACAAGGGTGGCGAATCTTGACCGCGAAAGACGCGGTGAAGGATGAAGACGAAGGGGAGGGCGACGACGCCAGCGGCGGCAAAGTCCCGTTGCTCGATGTCGGATCGGCCAAGTCGGCCGAATCCGGCAAGTTGCTCCGGAAGGAAACAAAGCCACCATCGCGCTTCACTAAAGCCAGCTTGATTGCCAAGCTCGAAGCCGAAGGCATCGGGCGACCGTCCACCTATCCCGCAATCATGCAGAACATCATGGGCAAGGGCTACCTTGTTGAAGAGAAGAGATTTTTAGAGCCTACGGAAACGGGAGTCTTATTAGTCGATCAGTTAGTAAAAGCCGAGTTCGCGTTCATTGAATTACCATTTACGCGCGGACTTGAGGAAGAGTTAGACGGCATTGCCGAAGGCAATAGCGGCTACATCGATGTAGTCGCCCCAGCCTTCGAACAGCTCCAGACCGACATTAACGCCGTGGAAAGTAGTGGAACCATAAAGCCGCGTTTCCCTTGCCCAAAGTGTGGCGGCGGCCTACGCCGCTATTCACCGGCCGGGAAATCGCCTTTCTGGGGTTGTACGAACACCGAATGCAAGACATTCATGGACGATGCCGACAATAAACCCATTGAGCGCAAAACCTACACTTGTGCGGTGTGTGAAACCGGGACAATGCGCCGCTTTAAACGCAAGACCGGCAACGGTTACTTGTGGGCCTGCTCAAACGATGAATGTAAGCACTTCATGGACGACAAGGATGGTAAGCCCGTCGAAACCGTTGTTCATACCTGCCCAACATGCAAGACGGCACCGCTACGGCGCTACCGGAAAAAAGACAAGGAAACGGGCAAGCCCAAAGGTGGCTTTGGCTGGTTTTGTACGAATACCGATTGTAAAACGTTCCTCGATGACGCGAAAGGTAAGCCGCTTGTGCTCAAAACCTCGCCCTGCCCTGATTGCGGGCGAATAATGTACCGCCGCAAAGGCCAGTACGGCTACTGGTGGGGGTGTAGCGGATACAAGGATGGCTGTAAAACCGTTATGGACGATAAGGACGGCAAGCCCGTAAAACGTCCGCCAAAAATAACCAACAAACCATAAAAAATACTACCAAATTACTATAATTTGGTTTATGCTAACAAGCAACAACAACCATTCATCTTATGGGGGTAATTAGATAAAACAATGCCCGTCACACACCACTAAATCCGGCGACAAGCCGGGGAATCACCAAGCAATCTTTTTTATAAAAAACTGGAGTACGACATGACAAAGAAGCTAGATCGAGTAACCGTATTAGGATTTTTCGCCCTGCTGGCCCTGATGGCGGTTGAGCCTGCATTCGCGGCGGGCGGTTTGGACAAAGTGAATACGTTTGTCCAAAACGTGTTAGCCGTGCTGCAAGGCATCGCTATTGCCGTTGTTACCTGCGCCATTATGTGGGCAGGCTACAAGTTTTTGTTCAAACACGCGGACATCGCCGAAGTGGGCAAAATTTTGGGCGGTGGTCTACTGGTCGGCGGTGCCGCCGAGTTAGCCGCGTATCTTTTAGGCTAGTATGAATCCGCAGCAACGTAAAGGAGTTAACAATGAACCAAATGGAAGACAATGATCCACGCGACCCGCTGTTTAAGGGATGCACTAGGCCGGCAATGGTGCTGGGTGTACCACTGGTGCCGCTTACCATCGTGACCGGAACGGTCGTACTCATATCGATCTGGACATCCCTACTCGTCTCGTTGCTGCTAATTCCGCTTATTGTGGTGATGCAGCTCATCACCAAGCACGACGACCAGCAGTTTCGATTGTTGGGGCTAAGAATCATGTTTAGGGGCGTTAATCGCCCATTGCTGAATCGGTTGTTTCATTGCAATCGAAATGGCGAATTCTGGAAGGCATCGGCCTACAGTCCTATCCCCTTCAAACAACGCATCAAGTGAGGCGATATGTCAGCGCAACCTAAATATTTTCATCAAACCAACAATGAGAGGGCTGTAGCGCCGTTTTTGCCATACAGTAGCCATGTATCAGCAAACACCATCGTGACTAAAGATGGCGATTATATGCGTATCTGGAAATTGGCCGGCATCAGTTTTGAGACGGCCGACGCCGATGAAATCCTATTACGTAAAGAACAATTGAATACGCTGTACCGTTCAATTGGTTCTAGTAATGTTGCCTTGTGGTCACATTGCGTCCACCGGCAAACATCGGATCGACTGAAATCCTCATTTGATAACGAGTTTTGCCGTAACTTCGATGAAAAATATTACGATTCATTTGCTGGTTATCGAATGATGGCAAACGAATTGTATTTGACTGTGGTGTATCGGCCGAATCCCTCGCGAATGGATAAAGCGTTTGTGAAGGCAGGGCGACGCACACACTCTCAAATCATGGACGATCAACGGGCCGCTATCCGCAAACTAGACGACATCGCCTACCAAGTCGAATCGAGCTTGCGCCGTTATGGCCCAGATGAAAAACAAGGCGGCAGACCTGAAGAATTAACGACCTATGAAGAAAACGGCGTATTGTTTTCTCATGCCCTGTCGTTTTTGAATTTTCTGGTGTCTGGCGAGTGGCAAAAAGTACGTGTACCCAAAGCGCCGCTCAATGAATATCTCGGTACTGCTTGGATATTTGTCGGTACCGAAACGATAGAAATTCGCTCACCGACAAAAACACGTTTCGCTCAATGCATTGACTTCAAAGACTACACCGCACATACCGAGCCAGGCATTCTGAACGGGTTGATGTATGAAGATTATGAGTATGTCGTAACCCAGTCGTATAGCTTCATGGCGAAACGACAAGGTAAGGAATTCCTAGAGAAACAACTTGGACAGCTCCAGAACGCAGAAGACGGCAGCGCCACCCAGCTCGAACAAATGCGGCAAGCAATTGACCAGCTAATTCAAGGCGAGTTTGTCATGGGCGAATATCATTATTCGCTCATGATCTTTGGTGAATCCGTTGAAAAGGTTCGCCGAAACACAACATCGGCGATGACGATTATTCAGGATCGGGGGTTTCTGGCCGCCCTGGTGGCGACGGCAACGGATGCCGCATTTTACGCGCAATTGCCGTGCAATTGGAGCTATCGGCCGCGTGTAGCCGGCCTAACAAGCAAGAATTTCGCCGGCTTATCCAGCTTTCACAATTTCCGCGCGGGTAAACGCGACGGAAACCCGTGGGGACAGGCCGTTATGATATGCAAAACGCCATCAGGACAACCGTTGTATCTCAATTTTCATTACTCAAAAGGCGATGAGGATTCTTACGATAAAAAGGTGCTTGGCAATACCCGCATCATCGGGCAGTCCGGTGCAGGTAAAACCGTTTTAATGAATGCACTGTTATTGCAATCACAGAAGTACAAATCCAAAGCGCCACTTGGTTTTACGTCGGTCTTTTTCGATAAAGACGAAGGCGCGAAGCTTTGTATCAAGGCTATCGGCGGCAAATATCTATCCATCAAAAACGGGTTGCCGACAGGCTTTAACCCGTTTCAAATGGAAAAGAGCGAAGCAAACATTCTGTTTTTGGAAAAACTCGTTCGTGTACTGGTATCTGGCGAAGGCCAGCGGGTTACGACATCAGACGAACTACGAATTAGCCAAGCTGTTCGCACCGTTATGAATATGCCTGTCGGGCTTCGCCGTTTATCAACGGTTATTCAAAACATGACTGAAGGAACCGATAAGGAAGACCGCGAGAACAGCATTGTAAAACGGCTTTCACGTTGGTGTTATGACGATGGCAACGGCCGACAAGGACCGTTCGCCTGGGTGTTAGATTGTCCGACCGATGAAATTGATTTCACCACGCATACGAATTACGGATTTGACGGCACTCACTTTCTGGATAATGCCGATGTTCGCACACCGATTTCAATGTATTTGCTGCATCGAATGGAATCGGTCATTGATGGCCGCCGCTTTATTTACTGGATGGATGAGGCGTGGAAATGGGTTGATGATGAGGCCTTCTCGGAATTCGCCGGCAACAAGCAGCTTACGATCCGCAAGCAAAATGGCTTCGGCGTATTTGCAACACAAATGCCCAGTAGCTTACTAAATTCAAAAATCGCTTCAGCCCTGGTGCAACAGGTGGCGACGGAAATTTATTTGCCGAATCCAAAGGCCGATTTTAATGAGTACGTCAATGGCTTCAAGGTATCCGAAGCCGAATTCGATATTATCAGAAACATGGGCGAGGAAAGCCGGATGTTCCTGATTAAACAAGGTCATCAATCGATGATTGGCCGCCTCGATCTTGCCGGCTTCGATGATGAGCTGGCAATCCTATCCGGTAGTGTCGATAACGTCGAACTGCTCGATACGATCACCGCTGAAGTCGGCGATGATCCGAATGTTTGGCTCCCTGCATTCCACGAACGCCGCAAGGCTCGCGTGGCGTCCTCTAAATCGAAGTAATGAGGTAATTTTATGAAAAAAACTATTATTTGTGTGGCAATTTCGGCATTATTTGCATCAACAACGCAAGCTCAGGAAGCGGTTATCGATGTCGCCGCAATTGAACAGGCCGCGCAACAAGTCGCGGCCTGGGGTGAGCAGCACGGCCAAATGATCGAACAAATCACAGCAATGGGAAACCAGCTTGCACAATTAAAGCAAACCTATGACAGCCTCAACGGCAATCGGAATCTTGGCACGATCATGAACAACCCGGCGCTACGAAACTACCTGCCGCAAGATTGGCAAAAGGTTTATGACGGCGTGAAACAGGGCGGTTATGCCGGCCTAACAGGTACGGCGAAAACGATGTACAAACAAGTTTACGATGGCTGTAAACACATTGCGGTTGACGACGAACGCCTAGCGTGCGAGGCGTCGGCCGTGAAAGGTGCACAAGATAAGGGGTTTGCAATGGATGCGTACGACAAGGCGCAGGGTCGTATGGATCAAATCGACCAACTTATGGCGAAAGTCAATGATACTCAAGACCCGAAAGCCATTGCCGAACTGCAAGCCCGGATCGCGACCGAACAGGCAAACATTCAGAACGAGCAAACCAAGTTACAAATGTACGCAATGGTAGCGGAAGCAGAAGATAAGATGCAGCAACAGAATAAACGCGAAATGAATGCCAGAACCTGGGCGGCCAAAAAAGGCATTTCCGCCGAACCAATCACTTTTAACAATCCATAGAAAGCGGTTTGCCTACCGCCATAGAAACATAAGGAGCTTCGATCATGAATAGAACAGCAATATTTTTATTGGCGGTAGGTATGTTGTCAGTAATGGCAGGATGCAAAGAGGAAAAAACGGATACTTCAGCAGCGGATACACCGAAAGATTCAACGGCGCAAGCTGTACAAGTCGTGGAAGCAGTGCAAACCGTTGACTGGTACAAAGCGCATGACGCAGAGCGTCATAGCATGTTAGCTAAGTGCCGCAATAATCCTGGCCAGATTGGTGCGACACCTAATTGCATAAACGCAAGTCGAGCCGACGCATCCAGTGTATGGGCCGCAAGAGGGGGCGCTATTAAAGTAGCGCCCTTGACAGCCGCCGACCTCAAGCAGCATAAATAGGACATCTATATGGACCCGATGGTTTTTCAGTTTATTGGCGATACCGTCAAAAACGCAACCGATGTATTTGTTACGCCGGCCGCGACTAATTTGATGACCGCCTTACAGTTAGTAGCCTTAACAGGCGTCACACTGTATATCACACTTACTGGCTATGCGATTGCTACCGGCGCGGTGGAGTCTTCATTTTGGACGTTCGTTAAGCAGTGCATCAAAATCAGCATTATTGCTGTGTTCGCGTTGACGGTAGACGGTTATGTCGATGGCATAATGGCGGCATTCGAAGGATTGGAAACCGGGTTATCGGATGCTATGGCCACTGCTGGAGCGCCGGCGGGTTCTGTCTATGAAACTCTTGATACTTCACTTGGAAAGGGCATTGCAATTGTCGAGCAATGTTTTCAAAAAGCCGACGAAGCGGGTTTTAACATAGGCTCAGCGTTGGGCTGGTTTGCCGCTGGTGTTACCGTAGCGATAGGTACAATATTGGTTTCAATGATCGGTGGTGCCGTTATTATCGTAGCGAAGTTCGCAGTTGCGGTCATGTTCGCTCTGGGGCCGATATTCGTAATGAGCTTAATGTTCCCCATAACGGCAAAATTCTTTGATAGCTGGTTTGCACAGGTGATGAATTACACGCTCACAGTCGTCATCACCGCAATAGTCATGACGTTTGCAATGACAGCTTATGATACTTTTGTGGCCGCCGCCGACTTTTCTGGTAGTGGCGACAGTAACCCAATGTTTGCCGCAATGCAGATCGGCGCTCTAACTGGCGTTCTGCTTTGGATTCTTTTACAAGTAGGCGGCATGGCATCCGGGCTGGCGGGCGGCATGTCTATGGCGGCGATGGGAATCCGTCACCTTATGATGCCTGTTACGGGTGGACTCAACGCCGCTAAAGGTGTTGGCAATATAGTTAATCCAATGAGCACCAGGCGAGATATGCAGTCCGGAATGATGGTTACGGCTCGTCGTGGCAACCATCTAATAGCGGGTAACACCATGTGGAACCCTGCATACCGTCAGCACGTCGCGCAAAACATGGGTAAAAACTGGGGTCGCGCAAGCGGCGGCAGTGTCAAACAGTAAACACTAACGCCATTCAAAAATAAACCGTTCTTTTCTACTAGGAAAGAGCGGTTTATTTTGTCTTTTAATTACCAAATTACTATATTTTGGTTTCCAAATTGGTGTATAATGGTACCCGCCAATAACCAAACACGGATAATAAACATGAAGCTCGCAATCGTCATTTTTTTAACTGCGGCTGTCACCGGTTGCGCTGGGCAAACAGGAACACTGCCCACGTTAGACGGTACACAGCGAGTACCAATCAACAAACAGGTGCCAACAATGACCGCTCCAGAAGCAACCAATAACCAGCAGGAGAGTAATCATGTCAGGAAGTAATCCTAAAGATTTGCACGACGACGCAATGGATTGGGAGGCCTCTAAAACCCTTGCTCGGGAGAAATCAGAACGCCGCGCTTGGAGTGTCGCCATATTGGCAGGAATCATGACCGTTTTATCGTGGCTCGCCATTGTAATTATGATGCCCCTAAAGGAGAGCGTGCCGTATGTTATCCGCGTGGACAACGCAACCGGCGTGCCTGACATCGTAACCGCAATGGACGATAAAAAAGTGACGGGCGGCGAAGTGATGGATAAGTATTGGCTTGCTCAATACGTCCTTGCCCGCGAAACCTACGACTGGCACACATTACAGCAAGACTATGACAAGGTAGGCCTGCTGTCGTCGCCTAATGTCGGCAAAGCTTATGCTGAATTGTTCGATGGAAAAGACGCGCTCGATAAACGCTATGGGGAAAACATTCGCGCAACAGTGAAAGTTATCAGTGTTGTGCCATCTGGCGCAGAAACCGGCACTGTTCGGTTTATAAAAACGACAAAGCGGGTTGATGAAGAGGGGCCGGGGACTTCCACGTCTTGGCTTGCAACCATTGCTTTTGAATATCGTAATCCATCCGTCATTAAAGAAAGTCAACGCTTAGTCAATCCGTTTGGCTTCCAAGTGCTGAGCTATCGCGTCGATCCTGAAATGATTGGAGGTAAACAATGATTCGCGCACTGTCACTTTCTATAGCAATTGCGCTGGCATTGCATAGCACGGCCACTATCGCGGTGGACATGCCGCAAAGTTCTAAGTTCGACAACCGTATTCAGCATGTTGATTACAATGCTGGTGATGTTGTTGTCGTCCGAACAGTACCGGGCATCAGTACCCGAGTAGTTTTTAGCCCTGGTGAAAATGTTCTGGATATAGCATCCGGATTTACGCAAGGCTGGAATTTTCAAGAACGCGAAAACGTTTTATACATCAAGCCGCAATCCATCAAAGGTGAAAACGGTCAGCCGTCTATGCCACCAGAGGCCGGGAAATGGAATACCAATCTGCTCGTGAAAACGAACCTGCGTCTATACGACTTCGATTTGCAGCTACTTCCCGGTTCGAATAGCGGCGCTCCAGCCACCAATCAGCGGATTTCTTACCGCGTCGAATTCCGTTATCCGGAGGATGAAGCCGAAAAAGCGAAAAAGGCACTAGAAGCGCAAGCGGCCAAGGTAAAGCTGGATGCCAAAACGGCCCCTCGAAACTGGAATTATTCCATGCAAGTCGGACCGGATTCTGAAGGTATCGCTCCAACTCTAGCCTATGACGACGGCCGGTTTACCTACCTCAAATTTCCAAACAACAGGGATTTCCCGGCCGTGTTTCTAGTGGCCGCCGATAAAACCGAAAGTCTAGTGAACACGCATGTAGACAAAGATGTAATGGTCATTCAGCGCGTCGCGTCCGAGCTTGTGCTTAGGCTCGGGAATTCGGTCGTTGGTATTTATAACGATAGTTACGACATAGATGGCGTGCCGGCGAATGACGGCACAACGGTTCCGGGTGTGAAGCGCGTCATTATTTCAGGAGAGGAGACGAATCATGAATGAAGTCAATCAACAAGAAGCTGAGCTACATGCGCTCGAAGGTGAGCGCGGAATGCCTAGCGTCAATGAGCGGGGGCCATCAACAGCGACACGCGGCGTGATTGTCTTTTTCATCGCTCTATTCATCGTCCTGGCCGGAAGCCTGGGATATTGGAAATATCAGATTAACCAAGATCGCAACGCACAAAATGCCGCACAAAAGGAATTGCAAATCACAAGCGCGGTTCCCTCGCGTACCTTTACCGATCTTCCGGCGAAGCCGCCGGCACAGGTTACGCCGGTTCCGACAGTAATCCCTATAGCGGAAAATAAGCCACCAATAGTATTCGACAAATCCGGACGCGCTCAAACGGCAGACAGCAAGCCACAACAAGTGTTAGACAAATCAGGTTCAACAATGATGGTTGGGGGAGCGAAAAATCAAGACGCCGCCACACTAAGCGGGCACGCATCGCCATCATTGCAACGCGAAGCGCCTGGCGAAATGGCGGCACTATTGACCTCGACTCGTACACCGCCTAGTTCGGCCGGCACGCTGGGGAACCGCAACTTCATCCTGGCAAAAGGTAGTTTTATCGATTGTGCATTGCAAACCCGATTGGACTCAACCGTACCGGGTATGACCGCGTGCGTGATTACGCGCAATATTTATAGCGATAACGGCAAAGTGTTGTTGCTCGAACGCGGTTCTGAAGTTACCGGCGAATATCAGTCAAACATGAAGCATGGAATGGCTCGAATTTTCGTGCTATGGAATCGCATAAAAACCCCGAACGGCATCGTGATAGCGCTCGATTCGCCGGGTACCGACCAACTCGGTGGCGCTGGCTTACCTGGCTATGTCGATAATCATTTTTGGGATCGGTTCGGTGGGGCGTTGCTACTGACATTGATTAACAGTGCGGCACAAGGCCTATCAAGCTATGTCGGGAATCTAAGTAGTCAAGCTGGCCTTCAGCAGAATTTTAATGGCGGCGGCTCGGCCAGCGCACAAAACGTAGCAACAGAAGCCTTGCGAAACACTATCAATATTCCCCCAACTCTGTACAAAAATCAGGGTGAACAAGTCGGCATTTATGTCGCCCGCGACCTTAACTTTTCGAGCGTGTACGATGTCTCAGCAGCTCAATGATTATATTGCCGGTGAAGTGAACCGGGCAACATCGGTCAATTACCATTTGGAATTCGCACGCCAATGGATGGCCGACAATGAAATTACCGAAGTTGTGGTCAACCGGCCCTTTGAAGTTTGGTGCGAACGACTAAACGTGTGGGAAAAGCACGAAGTGCCAGAACTCACGTTCGAACACTTGATGTCTCTAGCGACTGCAACGGCCAAGTTTGCCAATAATGACGTGTCAGACACAAGGCCGATTCTATCGGCCATTCTGCCCGGCGGTGAACGTGTGCAAATTGTGCTGCCGCCGGCATGTGAACATGGCACGATCTCGGTCACGATCCGTAAGCCGTCTTTTAATATTAGAACGTTGGCAGACTACGAAAAGCAAGGCTTTTTCAACCACATTCGGCCAGTGGCTAGTGAACTTAACGAGGACGAAAAAGAACTGCTACGGCTCAAGGAAAGCCATGATTACATCCAATTCTTACGTCGTGCCGTTCAACTTGAAAAAGTCATTGTCGTAGCTGGTGAAACCGGATCGGGCAAAACAACGTTCATGAAGGCCTTGATGCAAGAAATACCATCAAACCAGCGCATCATTACGATAGAAGACGTGCCGGAATTGTTCTTGCCATCACATCCGAATCACGTCCACTTGTTCTATCCCAGCGAAGCCAAGGAAGAAGAAAACGCCCTGGTAACGGCTGCGGCCTTACTAAAAAGCTGTTTGCGGATGAAGCCGACTCGCATTCTACTTGCAGAATTGCGCGGCGGCGAAACATTCGATTTTATCAACGTGGCCGCATCCGGCCACGGCGGCAGCATTACCAGCTTACATGCTGGATCGCCGCAACTCGCATTCGAGCGTTTGGCGTTGATGATTCTGCAAAACCGTCAAGGTCGCACCCTTCCATACCCCGTTATTCGCCGCTTACTGTATTTGGTAGTCGATGTGGTGATCCACGTCCACAACGATACTGAGAGCGCCGCCGGCCGACACATAACCGAAGTATGGTATGAGCCGACGCTAAAACGAGCGCCCGCACTAACGGGAGATAGGCACGATGCCAGCGCATAGCCTGTTTTCCGCTCACAGTCTCCAAAATATCCCCCAACTGGCGACAAGAAAGCTATTCGAAGAACAACCGATTGTCACCACTACTTATAAGGTCGCCTTTGGCGACAAATTAAGGCTACCTGGTCACGGCCAGCGTCACCAAGCAGCTAAATAAGGATTGAACTATGGAAATGCCTAAATGGGTTAAATGGTTAATCGGAATCGTAGTATTCGCCGCCGCGACAATAGCAATTGCGTGGCTGGCCGGCTTCGTATTTTTTGTGCTTAGCAAGACAAACCCATTCGATAAAACCGAATTATCCACCTGGTGGACATACTGGCAATACTATCAAGATGATCCCGTTATCTTTAAGCGGCTTAAGGTATCCGGAATCATTGCGGCCGTTATCGGTTATGGTGCGCCCCTCCTTGTGATTAGCGATTTAATGCGCGAAGTCCGCACGTTGCACGGCGAAGCCAGATTTGCGAACACGAACGAGATAGAACAAGCCGGCTTGTTCGGGAACGTCGGAATCATTGTAGGCAAGTGGAAAGATCGGTTTTTACTCTTTCCTGGTATGCAGTTCGTTCTATTGGCGGCACCGACGCGCTCGGGTAAAGGCGTTGGCATCGTTGTACCGAATTTGTTGAATTTTCCGGAGTCGGTCGTTGCACTGGACGTGAAGCTGGAAAACTTCCTGATTACCTCCAAATTTCGCGCCCGCCACGGGCAAGAAGTTTACTTGTTCAATCCATTCGCGGCAGACGGAAGAACGCACCGCTACAATCCGCTGGGCTACATTAGCAACAATCCAAGACTCCGAGTAACGGAAATTCTGGCAATTGGTTACGCGCTATATCCTGGCGCTAGTCGGGATTCGTTTTTTGATGACACCGCCCGCAACCTGTTTCTAGGGTTAACCTTGTACCTATGCGAAACACCGGGGCTTCCTCGCACTTTTGGCGAGTTACTTCGTCAATCGTCTGGTAAAGGTCAACCAATCAAAACGTACCTGCAAAACCTAATTGTTACCCGCAACTACAGAGAAGTTGAGGAAGTAGACGAAGACGGCGTTATCACAAAAACGCTGGTTCCAGTCCTCCATTGGGATGGCAAGGGTTTACCGCCGCTGTCAATGGAATGTGTTGATGCGCTGAATCGCTTTACATGCACGTCGGATAACACCCTATCAAGTATCCTTACCACATTTAATGCGCCGCTGACCATTTGGGTTAGTCCGATAGTCGATGCCGCCACCAGCGCCAACGACTTCGATCTGCGCGACGTGCGCAAAAAGCGCATGTCGGTTTACCTTGGCATTCCAGCCAACAAACTAGCTGAAGCCGAATTATTGCTCAATCTGTTTTTCTCGCAGTTAGTGAATCTCAACACAGACGATTTGCTGTACTCAAAACCTGAGCTTAAATATCAATGCCTAATGTTGATGGACGAATTCGCCGCACCTGGCCGGATCGGCATCATCGACAAATCCAATTCCTACATGGCCGGTTATGGTATGCGAATGCTTACCATCATTCAGTCGCCCTCACAGATTGAGGCCGAACCCCGTAAGGGTTATGGCCGCGAAGGGGCGGGAACGTTGATAACCAATCATGCTTTGCAAATCCTTTATACGCCGCGAAAACAGAGCGACGCAAACGAGTATTCGGAAATGCTGGGCTACTACACGTTCAAGGCAAAAGGGTTGAGCAGGCAACGCGGCGGCCGAAACGAAGGCGGCCACAGTGAATCCGAATCGGATCAAAAACGGGCCTTGATGCTCCCGCAAGAACTCAAGGAAATGAGTCTACGGAAGCAAATCATTAACCTTGAAAACACAAAACCCATTCAATGCGAAAAGATCGCCTATTACGCGGATCACGTATTCATTGACCGCCTAAAATCGGTATCGCCAACGCTTGCGGCGTTGGACAACACCCCTATTCGCAACTGGTTTCGCAAGAAAGGCATCACCATCAAAGCAAAGCCATCCAAGGAGCTGTTAGAAGCAACCTGGGGGAGCGGTGAACTAGCAAGCAACATCCCTTTGATCGACCTGGATTTGCACGACGCCATTGTACAAGAACGCAGTCGGCCAATGACGACAGCAGACGTTTCCAAAGGCATTGATCTTAGTAAGCTTGCTCTCGACGCATCGAATATTTCAGTTCCAACCGGCCCCGATTTACAGCCTGAAGAAATCGAAGCGTTTGTAGACGACTTCTTTAGCGCCCTTGATGCCGTGAATGAATATGAGGAAGACGAGGCGAGTAAACAACCAAGGGTCAACGTTGGCAACGGCCTTGATGACGAACGCCTTGAAACATTCCTCGACAACATCTTTGGACCAAGCGAGCCGGTAAAACACCATGACGAAGACGGCGCAAGCGAGCGTCCTAGCGATGAAGAACTTGAAGCGTTAGATGCCCAAGCAAGCAATGAAATCGAGCGAGTGGAGCCATCGGCCGACGAACTCGCGGGCATGATGGAAGACTTTTATCCGGACGACGACGAAATAATGGATGAAACGGAAATGCTTGCCGCTATGGCCGCCGAAGAATCGGCGGATTACCCAAATTGGATCGATGAACCAATCCTTGACTTAAGTGTGCTTGAAAAGCCCGTTACACCTAAAGAGCGCGATTGAATTAAGGCAATGAATTTGACTGAAGCCCGAAAAGGTTAGGTCAATACGGGCGTTGCCCAAGAGCGGCTTTATCGAGAGCCGCATATTTTACCCGACTAAGGAGCCTCAACATGACAGACCTCACTACTCAACCAGCAGAACCAAAGAAAAAAAAACCTGGCAAATATTTGTCAAAAATCGATGAAGTTCCGAAGGAAATTCGGGATTACGCCATTAACAAATTAACCCCTCTTGATTCGGGCGGAAACCGGATTAAAGACGGTCAAGGAAATGATGTTACCGCCTCAATTTCGGCGGCCAAGGAAAACGGAAGCTACTACGGCCCTGTAATATTAAACAATGACAATTATCTAGTTCAAGCGGTCGGGAAAGATCGCTTGTTTGCAATCGTCCACGAGAAACAGAATGTAGCCTTTCAAGGCGCTGCATTGCCTACGCTGGATGCGAAAAAAAGTCTGAATGGTACCAACATTCAAATTCACTACACCAACGACAAGGCAAAGGCCTATCCCTGGACTGATAAAACTCAAAAAGTCGAATCAAAACAGGAACCCGGCGAAAAAACTATCAAACCGGATGAGTTTTTGAAAAAGGCCGCCGAATATGCCGATGCCAATATCAAGAATCCAATTCAGCGACAGGCCTTTCTGAAGCATCTAAACAACGTGACCGATCAGGTCGTTAATAAGCAACAACCAGAACCCAATCAGCACCGTACAGAGTCCGCGCCTGAAAAGGGAAAGCAAACCGAAACCGGCATTGAGCGATAGCGATAAGGAGAAAATGATGGAAGCACAACCTAACACCACAAGCGGACAAGAATTAGTCGAACGAGTCCAAAACGACTTATCAAAGGCCCAATATCGATACGAAGTACAAGACCCGTTCACTGATGCACAATATTACATGAGCACGGCGAACGAAATGATTGCCAAGGCCGACCAACTGGGCTTTACACGATTTCAAGGTTATACCGCCGATAGAGCGGTGTCGCAAATCAGTAAGATAGATGGCGAATGGAAGCGCGACGATGGCAAAACCCTTGCTGAAATACAGTCCGGTATCGATCAAGACAGCGCTGAAGAAATTTCTAGTCGCGCTCAACTGAGGGCGCAAGCTGGACAAGATGTAGACCATGCCATCGATAGAAAATTAGCCCTGGCGGATGCCAGCGCATTTTTGCGTATTCAAGACCCCAAGATTCAGGAGCTTGCAGCGGTAACAATCGCGGACAACGCCCGCGAATTCCCTAATTACAAAACAGGCCTGGAAGTAGCCTATACCGGCTATTTACGGAATCCGCCCAAAATATCACCTATTGCTGAACGAGTCGCAGAACTGGACGCAATGAGCACCGCGCGAGAATCGGCCAACGAAAAAAATATTGTTGAGCCGGTGACTGCAAAGGAGCTATTTATTGACGGCGATGATGCTGTTGCGCGTGCCGCGCAAAATCGTCAGCGTGACCGCGACCAATTAGCGAACGAGCAAAACCGCCTTGGTACGCTTGCCGAAGGAAAGCGGATTGATGTCGAAAACCTGTCGGAAAAAGCAACCGAACAAGATACGGCCAATGATATTGCTGAACGCACAGGCAATACTAATGACCGGCAAAGCCAACAAGTCACCGAACGAGAGAAAAACCGTCAAATCGAACTGATGGAGCAATTACACCATCAATTCCGCGTTTCCGGCGCTAAATTCCATTTTAAAGATCAGCCTGGACAAATCGCGTTTAAGGATAAAGGCGAAAAAATGGTATCTGCATCAAACGATGAACGGGTGGCTAAGGCAATGGCGACAATGGCAGACGCCAAGGGCTGGAAAACAATCAAGGTATCAGGCCATCCCGATTTTCAACGCGAGGTTTGGATGGAAGCCAGTTTGCGCGGTCTTGAAGTCCGTGGTTTTAAACCATCGGAGCAGGATATAAAAACGCTTGACGGCCGCCGCGAACATACCATGAAAAACATCGTTGAACAGGATGCAACGGGGCGTAGCCGTAATGCCGCCGCAGAACGTCAAGAACAGACAGAAAAGACAACGGACAAGCCAGCGCCACAGGTAGAGACGAAAAAGAGCGTAGAAGCGGATTCTCGCGTATTCACCGGTCGTGTGCTTGAACATGGCTCGGCTAATTTCAATCACGACCCCGAAGAAAAACAAAGTTATTTTGTGAAGCTCGACACCAAGGGCGGCGAAAAAACAGTCTGGGGCGTGGATCTCAATCGCGCAATGTCTGATTCAAAAGCGAGGACTGGTGACGAAGTAAAGCTTGAATTTAAGGGCAAGGAACGCGTGGTCGTTGAGGCCTTGGATCGTGACGAAACAGGTAAGGTTATCGGGAAAAAACCAATCGAGACAAATCGTAATACCTGGGAAGTACAAATTTCGGATAAAGCCAAGGTGGTTGAGGCGGTGGCCGCGACTCTGATCGACTCAAAAGTCAAAGACTCGGCAAATCAACAAATCTTAAAAGCGGCGGTAGGCGCTCGGCTTATCGAACGTGAGCAGATTGGCAAAGTCCCCGAAGTACCGATGTACGACAAAGATGCAGCGAAACAGCCTAAGCAACCGGAACAAATAAGCCCTCAAGTCCAGAGAACAGAACGCACCCGGTAACACACTAAAACGCTGAAACTGTCTTGCAAGACAATTTCAGCGTGATTATATTGCTTATTGAAAACCAATATATATAATATTGGTACTCAAACATTATATAAAATGGAGTTCAACAATATGCGAAAAATAGCAGTTATATCTAGCGCGGCCTTAATGGCCGCCTGCTCATCATTGCCGGTACCGCCAGTCGTTGACGGTAGCGACAGGCATCCCGTAAACAGTCGAGAGACAGCCGAACTATTAGCACTTCGCGCTCAATTGGCCCAAACCCAGGAACTCTTGCAACTACGCGAGCAAAACACAACCTCGCCTGTAGCACTCAACCCAACGCCCATGCCCGCGCCGGTATCGCTAATCACGTCGCAGACGGTCAGCGTGCTTTTTCCATTCAATGGAACGAAGTTTAACCCGACAATAAGCCAAACCGAGACACTACACCCACTATTGGCCAATGCAAAACGTATTGTAGTACGCGGTAGAACAGACGGACAACATGCGAGTGCCGCCGACGAACAAGTCGCGTTGAACCGCGCACTGTCCGCGCAACGATATTTAGTGAATCAAGGCGTATCGCCGTTGATTATCTCGGTTAATTACCTGTCAGCCGGCGACTATGTAGCCGACAACAACTCAGTAGCCGGCCGCGCTCAAAATCGCCGCGTAGAAATCGAAGTACACACCCAAAATAATTAAGTTAGTCGCTACACCCGCCAATTCATCAACAACCTAAAGGAAACTATGAAAAATCGTAAATATAGGACACTGGTTATTGCCTTCATGTGCGCAAATGACATCATATCAACCGACCGTAGACGCCTATGTGTAGCGGCTTGCAATCGAAAACGCGCAAACCTGCAATCAGCGCAATTTTCGAACGGAATTAGCTGCAACTGACGGGCGCTCAAACCGAGATTATTTGCAACTGAACTTGCAATCGATTACGCAAACCTGCAACCATCTTCGGCAAACCAGGATTATTTGCAACTGACACCAGTTCCAGAAACTCAGCGTCAAGGAAACAATATGGACGTTGATTCTTTGACGAGATAGTTGGACTATCAAGGTCAGATTCGGCGTGAAGCGCATCTTGGCAAGGCAAACGTCCAGAAAACGGACGTATTCTGGACTGGTCATTTTTCGAAGTAGGTGTCAGCAGTGACTTGGCCGACAAAAACCGACCCAGGCTGATGATAGCAGCGGGGGTACGAATTTCGGAGCAAAGCTACATAACACCCTCATTTTGGAAGAAACAATGCTCATGGCTCAGCGTGCAACATTAGTTTGTCGCACTCAGCAATGACATACTCTGGGATAGTGTCGAATTTAGCAGGATCAAGCTGACAGATAAATTCATTCTCAATGTGGTAGCTTTCATTGATGAACTTCTGAATAACAGAATTTCCAGCATCTAGCCCTAGCAGCCGAAAAACCTGAAGTTTTTCATACCCATTTGCGCAAGAGCCATAAAGTAACTTGAGGGCACCAATGTCAGTGATTTTATTCAATAGATCAGGGTATGAAAAGCCATTTTCATTTAGCTGATGCGACACTTCTGCGCATCCGTTTACGAACTTGACGGGCTCTATTTCGGGTTGCTCACCATCTAATCCTCTTGGCTCTCTGAAGTCGATTGCTCGCGCTCTTTTGTGAAAAAGGTTAGAGAGCACCTGATAAGCATCTCCTTTGTTGTCAACAATTTCGCAATTACGCCTCATGTAAATCAACTTGATGACATCATGTTTTTCAGACGCGATGGCACTCTTGCAAATTTGAGCAAATGTCTGAATATCATCCTTTCCAATGGAGACTTCAGCTATTTTTCCTGCTGATAATTTCAGGAAAGCTGATGAAGTCTGGTTGCTGAATTGCTTCTCAAGTGACCTGACGGTGTCGATAATCGGCTCCACATCATGAGTCAACATCAAAACCGTTTTGCTCTTCAGGCATGAATCGGCATCTCGGCGAAAAAGCATTTCCAGAATGGCGTATTTTTTATTTTTATCGAATGAAGATATCGGATCATCCAGAATGATCAGGTCTGGTTTTTTGGACAGGCACTCATACATGAAAAGAACAATGGCAAACGCGTTCCTTTCACCAAAGCTGAGGTGCTGATTACCGCCGCTGAGATGTTCTTCGTGGTCGATATGCCGAAGTTTGAGTTGCGATTGTTCTCCTTCACCGACAATTTCAACCGCATAGCGGTATCCAGCATATTCAAGAAATTCATTGATATTTTTTTGATGTCGCTCGACGGCCTTCTTCATCTCGCTCCGTTGTTGATTGATCTTGCCCTGTAGCTGGCCTGCTTGCTCGATAACTACATCTATAGAGGCGTTAATAGGAGAGATGGCGGCGTGCATTTTTTCTGACTTAAGTTCGGAGAAAAACTGTAAATCAAGTTTGTATGCAGGTAGTTTATCGGCGACTTTTTCACCATCTTTGAACTGAAACGAGGAAAGCGTTCTGAGTTTTTCCAGTTTTTCGGTAAAGTTGTCGATCTGCGTTTTCACTGTGGCAAGAAATGCCTCATGTTCTTTTTCAATCCCATCCTTCAAGACTGTGATTGCTACTAGCTTGCCTTTGGCCTCATCAGAAAAGTAGTTGCCAAGTTTTTCGATCACGGAAATTATGCCAATCAAGTTCTTGATAGTGTTTTTGTCATATTCCTGCCCGACTTTTTTTATCTGATCTTTTTTGTCGGCCGCATGTGATGTGCAAAATGGGCAGTTATCCGACAGTTCTGCAAAGTCGTATCCTTTGGTTTGCCAGTCGATCCAACCTACGCTGTTTTGAGACTGAATGAACGGTGTGTATGACTCCAATCCCGCCGGTATGTGTTCAAGTTTGTTGCCTGCGGATAATCCCTTCATGCCGCTCGATGATTTGGACAAGCCGGATTTACTCAATTTGAAGGCATCACCCATTTCCTTGAGATTAGCTATCAAGGTTTCTAATTCAGGATTATTAAGAAACAGCTGTTTGATGTTGCGAACAAGCTCCTCTATTTCCTGTTCTCTCTGTTTGTAGGACTCGGTTCTGATGAGAATATCGAAGCTATTGCTAACAAGTTCGTTCGGCTTAAAAACGAACTGATTGACATACTCCTCATTGAAGCACATTAAGCTTTTTATATTTTCTGCCCCAGTAACTTCTGGCTGCTTGTTCTCAGGGTTTTCTTTCCTGAGTTTGAACGGCATAAGTTCCTTCAGCAGGTTTTGATCCTCCTTGAGACCAAGTAGCATCGCTCTTGCAATCGTGCTTTTGCCGGTTCCATTGGGTGCAAATTTGATATTCAATTTCTGCACTGCCAGCGAAATAGTGGCCGAATCGATATTGTTGCAGTTCTTAACATCTATCTGAATCAAAGTCATGCTTGCTCCATTCGCGTATTTCTACAGTTGAGCTCAAAAAAGTGGGCGCTTGGATTCTCACAAGTGGCCGGTAACCATAATCTAGGCAGCATATCTCAACTGTTTGCTAATGTCCGCTTCTAGGCGCATTGATCAATAGCTGCTAATGGCCGGGGCTGCCGCCAATGGCCAACGACATATGTCAGTTGCATTTATTCCTGGTCGAAAATTGCGCTGATTGCAGGTTTGCGCGTTTTCGATTGCAAGCCGCTACAACTACATGTAGGTGGGCAACTTATGTCTAAGCGAGAGCTAAGGAAGTAATCCGGTGATTAATGGCTTGTTCAATCTCGATTTTCCAAGCCGGTGCCTCATGTGCCGCCCGCAATCCGCTACAACAGTCGAGTAATTCACGAATAAGGTCAATCTCAACGCGGCCAGCCGTGAACAATGCTTCAAAAAAGGCTTTGAATTGGGCGAGTGTCACCGGAATAATGTCTAGGCGCATTTTGTCGTCGTTGTTGCTGAACCATACGCCGATTCTGAATGTTTCGGCGGTGTTTGAGTCTATGCGGTTGGCAATGAATAACCCATAAACAGCTTTGCCGGACTTCTCGGCATAGTGTGAAACAAGGTCGGCAACGTGCCGTCTGACTGGCTCACCTTCGGCTGCTTCTTGCCTTGAATTGGTGGTTAATGTCACCTCAACCACGATAACAAAATCGGCGAATTCACAAATCAAATCCGCGCCGCCGCCCGCCGCGCAACCCACTGGCAAAAAGTCTTGGTCGATCTTGAAGCGCCGCGCTTCATAGGGCTTGTTTGCCATGCTGTCGATAGCAAGGAAGGCACGCCATAAAATCCATTCAAAATAGGCAGGTGCTTCGGCCTGTGGCACTTCGATTTCATCGCCATTTGAGAGGGTCTTTTTATTCCTGCGTGTGATGATAAGTTCCATGTAGGCGGCGATTTCTTCCCATTCTATCGCTTGGCGGGCGGCGTATTCTTCTTCGTTCCGCTCCGATAAAATCCCCTCTATTTCATGCCGGATGCTGGCAATATCGGCGGGCGTATCTGTAGATTTGCCTGTGGTATCAAAGGGGATGCTACGGCGTGCAAGTTGCTCTAACAAATCGTCCAATACAATAAGCGCCGAGTCCTTATGATCGGTCGGCAGGGTTGCGCCGTTGCACAGGGTAATAAAGTAGGACCGGTCGGAATCGGGGATTCCGGTATCCTGAACCAGCTTCTCAATGAAAACGTGCTTTTCCGGCACAAGTGAGAGGCCTCGCCCTTTGCTCTGCACAAGGCCAGTGGCCTTGAGGTAGCGCATGTTGGTATCGGCGTAGTCGTTGAACGTGCCGGGTGCGTAGCTATGCAGCACGGCGGCGGCTTCGCGTTCCAATCGGTCGAATTGGCGCTTATTGGTCGAGGCCAGCCGCCGCGTCCTCAACTCCAAGACTTGAGCAATAATGTCGCCAAGGGCGTTGTCGCTGCTGGTAAGCTGGACTACGATTGCCATTTCCACAAAGTTAAGTCTGCTTTCTCCGGTCTGCTTTTCCAGTTCCAGCATGACGGCCAGTGTGTGCCGAAGCGGGGAAAAGACCGAAAAACCATAATTCTTTTCAAGGATGGACGGGATATAGTGCGCAGCAAGCGCCCGCAAAAAACATTCCTGCATGGCTGGCACAGTATCGGCGCGGATCAGTCGCCAACCGTTCGGCGTAATCAAGTCGATTGTGCCGATTTCGCTTTGCGCTATGCCTGCGGCGGGCGGCACTTCGGGATAGAGAAATCCTAACTTATTCAGCGCGGAACGCCATTTGCGCCCCACGCTGTAAGTGTCGTCGCTGCCAAGTTCAACAATACCATGCTCGCCTAGCAAGTTTCGCAAGGCAATTTCTTGATCGCGCCCGCGTAAGTTTCCCTGCAACGGTGAAGTGGATAGCGCAACCAGTCCATCCCGAAGCCGGAAAGGGCTTCGGACAGTCGTATTCCCTAAATGCCACGGCCTCACGCGCTACCTTCTCCCGTGTGCGCAATGGACTCGATCCGTTTTAGGCGCTGTTCGATCTGCACGGCCTGTTGCAGAATTTCAAGGGCAACATCAGCCAATAGCGGATTGGCTGATTTAACCAGCCCTTGTAAGTCCTGCACCAAGAGATTCGCGGCCTGACTGGTCATTTCTATGTTTCTTGCATCGCTTTCACTAAACATTTTTCCCCTTAATATCCAACAAAGATATATTCCTGAACGTCATTCTTATTATTCCCAACCTTGTTACCCTGATTGCCAAAGGAATATTTGTAATCAACTGGCACAACCTCAACATGGCGTTTGTGCTTCGCCATGATCGCAACCATTTCATCTAGGGTCGGCTGGCTGTTGGATGAATAAGACACAACCAGGACACTTTCACGGAAACGCCTAAACAGCATATCGAAGGCTTCCGCCGCACCTTTGCGCGAAGAAAAAGGCGTGGGGTATGACTTGAATTTCTTGGTGATGGTATGTTCCTGAATTTCCACCCCTTGCCAGTCGCGAGCTAATCCTTCAACGAAGTGATAGCGCCGGACATACTCATTATCAGATAAAGGGGAATAGTAAGGTGGGTCGATATAGACTAAGCCCGCCTTGCGGTTCTGCAAGGTCATGGCGTCACCATTGCGTGCCTTGTTCTGCTGGCCGTTATCGAACACGGCGGCATTGACCATATCAACAGCCTCAAGGAATTGAGCGCGGAAGGTCATCAAAAGGTCTTTTCGACCGTCATCATAACGATGCCCAATATAGGTAAAGATGCCGCGAGGGCGTTTCTTCAGGCAAGCCCTAATCAAAGCGGACATGGCGATTGCACGCTTGTATGGATTTTTCACGGCCTTGATATTGGCTCTCACCGTGTCGATCATGCGATTATCGTCATCGCTGTAATACAAGCCCTGAAACTTGGTTTCAACGAAACGATCCACTTTGTTTGTTGGCTCAAGCAATGCCAATGCTTCGGCCTGTGACAAGGTGATGGTGTTGTTCTCGATCATCGCCTTGGTGAACGTGGCTGACATTGCCATATAGTCATTGCTCACCACGGCCTTGCCGTGTGATTTGAACATATAGCCCACAATCCCAGATCCGGAAAACAGGTCTATCGCGGTTTCAAATTCAAACTGCGAAGCGACCGCCCATATTTCGGTTAGCAGTTTATTCTTCGATCCCATATAGCGGGTTGAAGGGTAAAGCTGGGCTTGTGGTGGTAATGGCGAGGGAAGCAAGCGCAGATTAAAGCGCGGCTTCGGCGGAACGGTCACAATCACGTCCTCGCCTGT
>Ga0208752_100027_pt1 | contig 64861 bp, 54 predicted proteins | sample LakWasMet27_LOW6_2_FD_183871 | JGI IMG/M metagenome (GOLD analysis project Ga0208752, IMG submission 183871) | Freshwater sediment methanotrophic microbial communities from Lake Washington under simulated oxygen tension - Sediment Metagenome... | ecosystem: Environmental > Aquatic > Freshwater >... | reverse complement strand
CGCTATTACTTAAGCCAACCATTGAATTTTAACTTAATGGATTCGGGATTAGCCGGTAAAGAAGTACTCTGGCAAGGTGAGTCAGGCGCGCAAGTGACCATTAGTGCAGGCATGCCTATTACATGTAAAAAACGCGATGCCACTTTTTGGGATTGCCCGTTAACAAAAATGCCTGCCAGCACAACTTACTTTGATACAGCGCGTATAAAAGGTAACACTCCAAAATTCGAGTTATATGTCAATGATCAAAAGATGGAATTGGCGCGTTGGCCCGATCACGACTGGGCACACATAAAATTGCCGTTAGATCAAAAAACCCAATTTTCAGTAATGGAGACAATGCCCATCTTAAGCGGCGACATTACAGCTGCCCAGGTTCATATATTCCCAGGTTATGACTGGTATGACCAATACCTTGGCGTTGACTCCGTTGATAAAACAGCCAACTCCATCAAATTATCATCACCAACAACCTTTGCTTTGGACAGCGGCAGACGCTTTTATATACAAAATCATCCATCATTATTAAATGCACCGGGCGAATGGCTATTTGATGCAGCTACAAAAAACATTAGTTTTATGCCTCCCGCCGACACGTCACCCAATAAATTTATGCTGTCATCATTGCCTAATTTGATTAACGTCGACACAGCCAATCACTTAACCTTTAAAAACTTAAGCTTTGAACTCAGTACCGGCAATGCAATAACAATAAAAAATAGTAATGACGTTGTATTGGATCAGTTGGATGTTCACAACATCGGCGGCAAAGGGGTGCTAGTAACAAACGGTCAAAATGTGCAGATAAATAGCAACAAAGTGCATCATACTGGAGGGGATGGGGTAGATGTTTCAGGTGGCGATAGAAAAACCCTGCAAGCGAGTAATCATGTTATTTATAACAATCATATACATCATACTGGAACTGAATTATTAACTACTTCGCCGGGTATTCGTCTATCAGGTGTGGGCAGTAAAGCGTTACATAACTTGTTGGAACAAGGGGCAGCACAAGGAATTATTCTTCATGGGAACGAACACGTGATTGAAAAAAACGAACTACACCATTTCTGCCTTCAATCTGCAGACTGTGGAGCGGTTTACACTGGACAAGATTGGTCAGAACGAGGAAATATAATTCGATACAACTACATTCATGACATTATTGGCTACGGCATGAAAAGTGTTAACGTTGAAAAAAATCAAGTTCTCTATGAGACACCTAGTCGTGGTGTTGGTGTATACCTTGATGATGGCGCTAGTGGTTTCGAGGTCAGTGGCAATATATTTGAAAATGTAGGATGGGGGATTCAAGTAGGTGGTGGGAGGGACAACAATATAGTTAATAACTACTTCAGAATCGGCAGTAATGGTGATAATTTAGCAATTGTAGTAGAGGACAGGTCCCCAAATAATCCTTGGGAGCGTAATCAAAAATTGCTTGTTGATTCGCCATATAAAACCACAATATGGAAGCAAAAATATCCAGAATTGGCGATTCCAATGAATAACAGAGGATGGCCAGAAGGCAATAGGATAAAACATAATATTTTCGTAACACATAGGCCGGACGGCAAATTCTCTCGTTATGCAGTACCGATGGCTTCAACAGTCATTACCAATAATTTAATATGGTCTAGCACAGGTAATCTTACATTAGATTACAAAGAGTTAGAACGTGGTAAGGATGTGAGAGGAGCTCCATGGTCGCAATGGACATCAGAAGGAATTGAACGAGGCAGCATTGTCGCTGACCCTTGTGTAACAATTGATAATAAAAAAATGACCATTTGCCCTGATTCACCAGCTAAAGATATTGGCTTTACACCGTTACCTACTGATATAGGCTTAAATTAGGGAACCTCAAAAACCCACTCCGTTCATAGTTCGACAAGCTCACCACGAACGGAACTTATTGATTTATAAGACACCGTTTGTACTGAGTTTATCGAGGCGCCCTTTATTAACAATTTTTTAAGGCTTCAATACCTTACTGATACAATCAGTAAGGTATTGAAGCCTTTCGTAAACAGACGTCATCTTTGGTGCTATTAATAATAGTGGTAAGATTAATAAAGTCTTAACCATATTAACTATACACTTCTATTCAGTTAAAAATAATAACTTCAACTATAATATATTTTATAAAATAATTAATATTCTAAGAGTAGGAAATATGAAAAGAGCAATATGCCTAATGGTTATTGGTGAAAAATACCAAATAATATACGAAAAACTTAGGCATCAATTTGATATATATTCAAATAAATGCAACGCTGACTTAATAATAATCGACCGAATTTTAGACGAAACATACCATCGACCAATTTTAACTCAGAAATTACTTATACCAAATGAGCTGATCGATTTTGATGAGGTTCTATTCATGGACCTAGATATTATTATATCGAAAAATGCCCCCAATATATTTGATGAATTTCCTTGCGGGAAACATTTTGGAGCAGTTTTAGATCCAAGAGGAACAGAAGAATTTAATAAAACATGGGGATACATACCACGCACTTTAAAAGAGACAACGGAATCGTATTTTACCGATAGGGACTTTCAAAAAAACAATAAGCTCTTAGGAAGTATTAATGGAGGGGTCTTTTTATTTCGCCCAAAAATGATTGCCCCTATTTTTAAAGAATATTATTTCTCAAGCCATAATCAAGGAAGCTTAAATAGTTATGAAGAAGCTCCTATGGCTTATATTACACAAACCAACGACTTATTCTTTACCATAAACCCACTTTTTAATGTCCAGGTTTTATATAAAATAAAAGGTACAGAAGAAGGAAATAAAGCTTCATTTTATGGCAGAGGAATTCCTGAAATAGCATTTAAAACATATAAAAAAATATCTGGCAACGCTACCTTTCCAACAAAAAAATATTTTAATTTTATAGATAAATTAATTGAAAATAGTTATTTTGTTCACTTCGCAGGTGGATACCCTTTTTTAAAAAACTAGCAATTTTAAACATAAATTTATTCAGGTGATTTAATTACTCTTAAGATACCTGCTGCACATGAACTCCAAGTATATTCATTGATTATTTTCATTCTTTCTTCTTTACTACCAAACGGAGATTCTTGTGAAAGCAATTCAGCTATTTTTTTACCTACCACCTCGGATGATGTTGGTACAACATAACTAGCTAATCCTTTAGTTATTTCACGTAAAGAAGGAATATCACTACAAATAACAGGTGTGCCATGTACCAAGGCTTCAACTGGTGGAAAACCGAATCCTTCAATTAATGATAGAAATACAAACAAATCTGCGTAGGCATAATAGGCATGGAGAGTGGCGTCATCTAAACCCTTTAGAGTTGTAACTCCAGGCTGATTCGATACAGTAGCACCGCAAATTATCAACGGGAGAGGTGTATCTACAATTGCACGATAAGCTTGATAAGCAGAGAGAAGGCCATCTAGGTTTTTATGTGGTAAATGGGAAGCCATAGCAAAAATATATGGTTTCTCAAATGGCCTTGGCCCTGCCTTAGTAATTGGAATACCATTATAAACAACAGAAACCCCTTTTGTACGTCGCAACCTTAAAGCAATATCATCAGCAGTAGCTTGTGATATTGCTATTAAATTATCTGAATATTTAACACTTGATATTTGCAAATTATTAATGAATATTTCCTCCATCCAACCAAAATATCCAGGAAAATGTTTAGCATACCAAAGAGGTATCAAGTCATGAATTACAACTACTGTTTTAGTTTTAGGCGAAAGGAAACTAATTCCCTTAGGAAGAAAGCCTTTAGGTGAAAAGTAAACATCTGCATTAAGTTTTTTAGTTATTATTGCTGCCCGCCCATATATCCAAGCTAGGCGAGCAATTTTACCAGGTGAATTATTTGAAATAATAATATTGGTAACAGAGCCATGCTCATAAGAAAAATCTGAAATATTTGAAATATTTGAAATTACAAATATTTCAGTATTCTCATCGATTTCTTTTACTAATGACTTAAGCAGGTTTTTCGCATAATTATAAATCCCAATACTTTTGCCCGGCCCGGGAAAAAGTTCATATGCATCAAAAACTATTCGCAAATTACCCCCTAATTTTCAATAAAAAAATACAAATTTTATAATTACACTTTAGCTGCAAAAACAGCATCAACAATACCTTTAGCTGCCGCATCATAATTATAAGCTTGGACATTTAATAAACTGTTTTTAGAGAATTCCTCTAATGTGCTCTCGTTACCTAAAATTGCAGAGGCATGTTTGATCCATAAAGCTAGATCAAGTTCTAATACATAGCCATTTTTGCCATCACAAACCAGTTCATGTGCAACTCCAGCATAAGGAGTGACAATAACTGCCTGCCCAGCCGCGCAAGCTTCATTAGCTACGACACCCCACGTATCTATGGATGTGGGAAACAAAAACAGCTTTGCTGAACAATACAGCGATGGCAATTCTGCTTGTTGCACAAAGCCCGGAAATATAGCTTCGATTTGAGGGGCTAAGCTATTTGCATACTCACGGACATTTTCCAATATAGGCCCTGATCCCAGCATCAAAATTGAAACTTTACGATTTAATGTTTTCGCTACACCCAAGGCAACATCCAGTGCAAATAACGGATTTTTCTCAGTCACAAATCGACCCGAGAACATTAAATCAAAGGTGCGTTTACTATTATCAGGTGGATTAAATGCTGAATTATTAGCGCAAAGATGCGATTGGAAAAAACGCTCTCTGTTTATCCCATAGCTATCATAGAGCCGCAACGAACCGTGGCTTGCCCCCAGAAATACTTTTGAATACCTGTAAACGAGCCGGCGAACAATACGATGTAACCCGGAGAGTGTTTGCTCCGTATCAAAAGTTCCGTCTGTCATAGGTATATGTATTTTGTTATAAAAAAGTGCATAACCGAAAGCGAATAGATGCGTAGGATTAAATCCAGTAGTAATGATTACATCGGGATTAAAGTGCCTCAAAGCTTTTAAAATATCAGGGTTATAGTGAATATAACGTCCCTTGTAGGTTAAGCAGTTTTCCTTAAGGAAGGTAAACGAAAAATCTTTTTGTTCAACTATCCAATCCCGGTTGTCTTCTTTTTTAGAGCAAAAAAATGCGTGAAAGTGACTATGCCCAAGTGTCGTCGCTAAACGTTGGTAAATTGGCATCCTGTAGGGTGCCGGAATATTGGTCACCATAGCAACACGAGGCGAATAATTGGGTTCGATAGATGACATGAAAAATCTCGGAGATTGTTGGTTTAGAGTTGTTATAGCGGTTTTACAATGGCTACTGCTAGAGCAGTGTTAATGCTTTAATGGCTTGCTAATCCGCGACTCCATCTTGCAGGATTATTAAGAAATTTCAATAACGGTCTTTCCACTGCACTGTAAAAACAGCAACTAATAATTATGGTACCTATAAATAAAATAGTTGCTCCAGCAAAATTATCAAAGAAGTCGCCAAGGTTTAACTTAATAACAACTTTTATTAAGCCAGACAGTACCGTGCCGTGGATAAGATAGAGTGAGTAAGAGGCATCGCCTAAATAAACCAGCAATTGAGGCACAGCACTAGGTAGATACAGCGCTCCAAATATCAGAATAGCTGAAGGAATACCAAACAAATAAACCCTAGCCATATCTCCGGAAAAGACACTGGCATCCGAAGTTTTAAGTTGATAAAAAATCACCCACATGAGGAAAAACAATATAAGCCCCCCCCAAAAAAAACAATTTGAAAAATTCAAACTAGAATAACGCTTATATGAATAAGCTACTAGACAACCAAGAGAAAAATTTAAAATAATTGGGTTTGTAAGCACATGGATTAAAAAAATATCTGTTTTAATATTAAAAATATGAAATATGAAATATGAAATATGAAATATGAAATATGAAATATGAAATATGAAATATGAAAATTATAGTTATCCAACCTATAAATGCATAAAATAAAAAGATAGGCCTTCTAAAATAAGTAACTGCAAATACAAGATAAAAAATTACTTCATATGTCAATGTCCAGGCAACTCCCACAATATATTTACTTTGTGGAAATAACGCGAATGAACCTAGAATAGTAATAAGATCGCCTTTATACGATTGCTCAGCGGAGGGAGAGACAAAAAACGCAGCCATCAACAATGCAGTAACAATCCAATATATAGGATATATCCTTATGAATCGTTTTTTTAAAAAAGTAGTAATATTATTTTTTCCAGAACCTGAGGTATATAAAATAATAAAACCACTCAAAACAAAAAACACATCTACACCGGAAAATCCCGCAATAAATATATTGTCCAAGAAAAGATAATCAATTCTTTCATTTATAATTTGAGTACCATGAAATAACATTACAGCAATAGCTGCAAAAGCACGTATAGCTTGAAGAGAATCAATTTTGGATGATGCCTTTTTTATATTCATAATATGGTGGTGACTTATTTATCTTTGATAGATAAAGTGTTTAAAGTAACCACCTAAAATACGCACTAAATCAATCACCATGTAGATCGGGAAAATTATTTTGGGACAATTATTCCACCCATACCAAAACCGTGCCTTCAAATTTGCCGGCGAACGTATGCTAGTTAAGTAGTCTAGAAAAGTTTTTATTGAAAAATTAGATCGCACACTGGTCAAACCAGTGGCTTCAACATAGGAAAGCACGCGGCAATTTTTGCTCACATAAATCTTAAATCCAGCACGAGCCGCCTTAAAAGCAAAATCAGCATCCGCTCCATAATGCGGTAAATGTTTTTCATCATATAAGCCAACTTTATTAAATACCGCAATAGGAAACAATGTGCCTCTACCTGAAGCTATAGTTACCTCAATAACATCGTTGTCGTTATCGACATGATGTTTTTCAAAGTTTACCGGCAATTCTTTTGCCACTAGCCAATTTTGTCTATAACCAATACCGGCCAACTCACCGTTTTTAATATCATGAATTACTGAGGTAATAATAGTATTCTGATATTTTTGACTACAGCTAACTAGCTGCTGTAAATAATCAGTTGGCAATTCGGTATCGTTATTCAATGTTAAGAGCATATCGCTTTCTTTGGCATACTCAAGCACATATCGCACACAAATATTAATAGCCCCCGTCCACCAAAGCGACTTATCGCCGGTCAGTAATATTACATCAGGGTATTCATTTTTAATTCGCTCGGCCGTGCCATCGGTAGATCCATGATCGCAAATAACTATTTTAAAGTTTTTATAGCTTTGATTGGTTAAAGTAGCAATGCATTGAATGGTAAAATCAACACGATTAAAAACAGGTATGCAAATCCAAATGGTCATAATGTTAAATGCTTGGTTAAATAGATATCGACTTTTATATGTTATATTTTTTTATTTATAGAGTCGTAATAAACAATACTAGTAGAAACAAGAATTAAATTTAAAAGTAAATTTAAGCTATTAAGGCCTTTAAATAATGAAGATTCAGCCATATTGTGTAATAGTATGGATAACAGTCCTGATGTTAATAACAAATAAATTGGGTTTTTTATTTTTTGTAAAGTACGTTGTTTAAAAAATGCCGATAAAAATATAAATATAAATAATACTCCAGCAATTACCCCCCCCTTAACTAGCAGCTCAATAATACCATTATGTAAATGTGACATTTGCATACGATATTTTTTAGTCAAATTTTCAAGATTGTCAAAACCAGAGCCGAGTAACAGATTATCAGAAAACGCATCAAAGCCATTTACCCATAATCCTGTTCGGCCCGATAAAGTGGTGCTTCTACCGCTGGATGCCAACGTTTGGTTGGCAATTTCGGCGGTGCTCATATAAAAAGTTGTAACAATGACACTGACTAATATTGCAAGAGTAAAAAAAATAGCTTTTACAGCAGTACCTTTCGTTGCAATTATGCGTAGGTATGATGTATAAAAAATGGCAAATAAACTAGCAACAATACTCGTCATACTATCGGCCTTAAAAACAACAAAGAAAGCTATGATAATTGCTGAAATTGAAATAAGCTTTTCAAGCTTGTTAGAACTCGAATAAAAAATATTAATAGCCAGCCATATACAAGAAAATGTCAACGCCCCAAGTTTATTAGGGTGATCCGTAATGCCTATCCAGCGAATCGCACCAAAGTCTCTTACATTAATACCATAATGTGGAAATTCAAAAGCAGTAATTACACTTGCGGCTACCATTAAAAAACATAACCAAAACAATCCACGAATAAGTTTTATTTGGTTATCTCTAAAGGCTAATGCCAACATTATTGAAATAGAAAGAGATGAAAATAAGAAAATAAATCCTTTAATAGTATCGAGAGGCTTACTCGACCATGCAGAAGATAAAAAAATAAAAAATACTAGTGTAACTAATAAGATGTTTTTTTTAAGACCAAAAACAACTTCCCTTATATTAAAAGCAAAAATAAATAGCGTTAAGAGCATAAAAACTCTGTGTAAAGGCAATCTGTCGGCACCATCGCCACCACTGATAGTTAAATCAATTCCAAAAAAACCCCAGAACAGGTAAAAACAAAATACCATTAATGTTAAGTTTTTAAATCTAAAACTATTGATCATAAATGAAGAGAGCTCGTCAAAATATCCCGATAAACTGCAATGGTATTATTTGCGTTTATCTCAGAATTATAGGTGTGCAGGGTGTTGTTGAACATTAATTCAATTTTGTCATGATTATCGGAAGACAATGCCAAATCTAATTGCTGTGCCCAGTCTTGTTTGTCTCCCGGTTTTGCCAAATAACCGGCTTTACCGTGCAGAACCATTTCTCGTGTTCCATCAATGTCACTTGTTATTACCAGTGTCTTCATTGCCCCTGCCTCTAGTATAGGGCGAGCAAAATGCGGTTCAGTAAAAGGAGCCGCAATAATATCAACTTCAGCAATATAACTAGCTATGTCAAAAATAGTACCTGGAAAAAATACCCGGTTTTGCAACGAATATTTATCAATTATTTTTTGCAGCTCAATTCTAAGATTTTTTTTACCGGTGAGAAATCGCAAAATAATTTTAATCTTGCTGTTGGCTACTTGCTGCTGTCCTTCACCAAAAAACACTAATATAGTATTTGAATGTTTGGCACTAATTTCTGCAAATGCCTGCATCAATGTTTGTGCACCTTTAGCAGGTGTACTCCAACCTAAAATGGCAATTATTTTAGTGTCGGTGGCTACCCCAAGCTGGCCTCGTAAATTCACTTTATCAACTTTTTGATAATCAAATTTATCAAAATTAACAAAGTTAGGAATCACCACGCCTTTATCTCCAGCTGAAACTCGATTAATTTCCGATTCGCATAATCCAATAACGGCATTACTACATCGCGAGATTATTCTTCTTAAGAAGTTATAACGCAGTCTGAAATTTCCATAGTCCAGAAAATCGCGCATATGCCAAACCAACGGCATACCCATTGATTTAACGGCCAAGCCCTCGGCAATCAATACCGACGAATTTAAATGTACAATATCAGGCTTTTCATTAGCTATTATTTGCCTCATTCTAAAATAAGTTGGTAATAAGCTTAGATAATGCTTTGAGTAGGATTTAATGTCATGATAAAACTTGAAGCCAAAAGGATTTAATGATTGATTTTCGATTGTGCAATGCGGTAATTTACCTAAAGTATTGTCAATTATGCAGTAGATACCTGCTTGACGATAAAATTCAACAGCAGGCCCGTCTTCGATAAAATATACAACAACCTTATATTTCTGTTTAACATACTCAAGTAAATAAAATAAACTCATAGTTGCACCGCCATTAACAGCAGTATGATGAACGTAGAGAATTTTTTCTGATTTAGACATCATCTTATATTTTTATAGTTCAATGGATATTTTGGCGTACAGCGAGGTACATATTATTTAGCCAAAAAACTCATATCTGGTTCTGGGAAAGCTGTATTTAAATGCTTATGTGCCCAAATACTTTCAAGAATGGTAATAAGTATTTCCATACGATGGCGTTGGGTATGATTCTTTCGAACATATTCTGCTGCCTTACTACCCATTTCTATTCGCTCTTGATCGGGTAAAGATAAAAGCCATTTGACTTTATCAACTGCTTCTTGAGGGGTTTTAAAATAATGACAATGCTCCCCCTCTTTTAAAATCTCATCGCATTTTGGCGAGTAACCCGATACGTATGGGATGCCAGTAGCAATGGTATTAAAAGGCCGGTTAGAATCGTAATATTCAATATCGTTAAAATGTGGAATACCAATCGCAACTTTGGAATTATTATAGGCATTAGTTTGTTGGAAAAAATCAATAGGCCCTCGTGAGCTGGTAAATTTTTCCCAGCCTTGACCGTATATGGCGAATTTATCACCGAATTCTTCTTGTAATAGTTTGATTAAGACAGTTCTGTCCTTTGTACCTGGCGCTGAGGCAAAGGGTTTTCTATACTTCCACTTATTGGCAACCATAACCAAATCGTTTTGCTTTTCTGTTTGGGTATTTATCGGCATATTGAAGCTGACATTGTCATAAGCAGCAGGTAATAAGTAGACATGCCTGGCCCCTTTTGCTTTTAAGTAATCAGCCATTCTTCCCAATCCTTGATTAAAACAGACATCTGTATATTTAACCAAGGATAGAAGGGACTTGGGGTAAGGCACCACCCAAAAATTACCAAATGGATCGCCGTTTTCATTACAAAAAGCAGGCTTGGATGGCAAGTCTCTTATTTGCGCTAATATTTCCTCATCTAGAGGCTTCCCGTGCCATATTCCTTGCCAATATATGGCATCTGCTTTGAAGTCTCGGGCTAACTCGTATATTTTTTGACACATTAATTTACTTCCATTATTGCGACCAAAAATTACATGAGAAAATATTTCAAGCGCCTCAAGGCGACCTTCTTTAAGCATATCGGCAAATATTTTTCGCCTAGCTCGTTGATCACCCTCTTTATCTTCGAAGGGTAAATATAAAAGTCGAAGTTTCTTCATGATTAATACTCTTTTTTTAATAAAAATTTACTTAATTTAATTAGTTTGTTGTTGGTCTTTCGTAGATATAAAAAATCGCGAATGACTCGCCTACATTGTTTTGCCGGTCCAAATATAATGAAGGTAAATAAACCAAATCCACCAACTGCAACTTGTATAGGTAATAATTGAAAAGCTGTTAATTGGGATAGATGATGCGATGCTATAAAAATTAAAACACCTATCCAAAAGCTAGCCAGCCATTGTGAAAATATTATATTTAACTGAATAAGTAGTTTTATTTTTAGTTTTATACTGAGAATCAATATATACATAAAAAACCTTAGCCAATAATAAGCCGCTAAAGCCATTAAAATGTATAGCAGCTGATGTTGAAAAGAAAAATACAGCATAATTGGTATTAATAACGACAATAAAAATGTTTGCAATCTAATTTGCATTGATATTGCGCCAAGTGCGCTACAGGCAGTCGCTGCAACACTGGCTAACATTTCTACCGGTACAAATATGGCGGACAATTGAACATAGATCACTGCACTTTGCCAATTTGAACCCAGCAACACATCAACCAATTGAGGGGCAGCGGCAAACATTCCACCGGCTACTGGTATCAGGATAAATCCGGCAATAGTGAGGCTTTTAATATAAAGTTCTTTGAAATTCTGTGCATCATGCTGATGTTTAGAGTAAGCCGGTAATAAGACCCCGGTTATGGATACGAGTAAATTGTAGGAAGGCATGGAAATGATATTTCGACTTCTATTCCATAATCCCAATTCAGCAGCGGGAAAAAACCTGCCAATAAGAATGTGATCGATGTTTGAACCTATAAAAGTCATGAAACTGGCTACAGAATAACCACCGCCAAAGGTCAGTACATGTTTGTAATCTGATCGATTTAGATTAATTCGGATTGAATGGCGTGTTTTTGCATAGGCTGCCAAAAAAAGCATAAACAATTGACTTAAGTAGGCAATAGCCAAGCTATATACCCCAAATCCATAATAGGCCAGCAAGATACCTATAACACCGTTACTAATTAAATACGTTGTCGTGTCTGCAATCGATAAATATTTAAATTGCATATTGCGTTTTAATAAGCCAACTGAGGTAGCAGATGCTCCAATTAATAAAAAGCTGATTGCAACCAGATTAATGACGGGGGCTAATTTAGGTGCGTCAAAAAAATTGGCCAGCGGTTCTGCTGATAGAACAGTAATTAAAGAAAACAGTAAGCCTGCAAAGACTGAGAACCAAAATGATGCTTGAATATCTGAATCGTTTATGTTTTTTTTCTGCTGAATCGCCGCAGCAAGACCAAAGTCTGCAAAATAACTGCCGAATTTTATGGTAACTAACGCTAGTGCCATTAAACCAAATTCCTCCGGCGCTAATAGCCTCGCCATCGCAGCAAGAACGGTTAATTGCAAAACACCCTTGAGAACTGCGCCGAAATAGTTCCATTTTATGCTGTGCAGTATCGAGGATTTACTCATGTTTTCTTAAAATAATTTTGAAAAAAAATCGTTATAAAGCATTAACGGCATAAGTGCTGATACCCTTTCAAAACCGTTAAAACCTAGGGAAGCGTTGAACAAATTGATTTCGCTCATGCCCTTCGACTAGGCCATTCGACAAGCTCTCGCAATGCACCATGCGTCGCCTAAAGCGCCTACTGTTGGTGCCCTAACTCCTGCATGCCCGATACAGCGGGGCAGGCTCTCCATGCAATCGACCACGAACGAAATCGATAAGGTACCGTTCATCTGTCCTTAGACCACCCTTGTGGTGGAGCTTGTCGAAGGATTCAATTAGCGCTTCCCTAGGGAATCTGGAAAAACCCATTCCGCGCCGCGCCCCCCTCGACTGGGTTAAGGAAAGCTTGTAGAAATACTTAATTTTTCAAGTTTTCTAATAGTGCTAACAATTCTGCGCTGGTGGTTTTGAGCGGGACTAAGTCCATATAAGGTGGTTATCCTAAGCTTTTAAATTGATAGCCATGTGAATTAGCGGGCAATGATACATGCCTTAAAAGTAAATCATATTACAGCTAGTCATAAATGTGAAAGCAGTCACCTGTTTCTTATGGAAGCGCTGGTTAAGTCCTTAGACATATTCTAGTTGAACAATAAACAAGTAATTTCTCAGCCATCTGCGTTTATAACCCAGGGTTACAAGTGCACTGTGGATGCTAAGTTTTTCGAAGGTCCCGTTAGTTATATAGAACACGACTCATTTTAACCTATCATTTATGCCAAACTTCTATGACTATAGTTCTTCGTCTTTCATTAAATAATGTGACAAAGCCACAAGTTTATGAATATTTCAGTCGCTATATTGTAACGTGTAATAAAATTGTATTGTTTGTATTCTTTAATGATCTCGTTTAACTGCCATAATCAGGTGCAGCGTCTTTAAGATTATGGTCTTAGCAAAGTCGATTTTTTCAGTTTGAAACACTAGACTGAAGTAAAAAACACAAAAGAGAACCTCGATAAACTCTCGGCAACTGCTCCAGGCGTTGCCGAAAGCTTGTCTTACGCTCTCCTGAGAGTAGTCGAAGGACACATTGTACGGAGTGGGTTTTTCGAGGTTCCCAACAACTTATTTTTTCAGTTTTAGTAGTTCTAAATTTTTGGAGTTATCAATGTTTTTCAAAAAAATCGCTTTTATTGGGGTGATATGCGCATTCTGTTCAAGTTCATTTGCTACTACTTTTTACATCGATGCTGAAAACGGCAACGATTCATGGTCAGGACAATCGCAAATAGCATCCGCCTCTGACGGCCCATGGCAAAGTTTAGCTAAGGTCGCAGCGACGACACTATTACCTGGCGATACAGTGCTGCTAAGTTGTAATCAGACTTGGCATGAAACACTGAAAATTAATCAGTCTGGTACAGCAGACGCCCCGATTACTATTGGCGCTTATGGTGATTCATGCGATAGCCCACCGTTGATTAGCGGCTTGCAACAAATCCCAGATTACGCATGGGAACCATCAAAAAATGGCATTTGGAAAACTCAATTGCCGGCAACTTTGATAAAGAATGGTTACTTAAGCAACGGTAAAAGTAACTGGGGTATTTGGTCCACAACGAATGATGCCTCAATAAGCCCCAGCGTAGACAATTGTATTACCGGTAAAACCCCCCCTTGTTTGACTGTTAATGGTGGTAACAGCTCTGGGTTACTTAGTTCGACACCTTTTCCGTTGATAAAAGGTGTCTCTTATAAGGTAAGTTTTTCTTCTTTGCTTAGCGCAAAGCAATTTATCCCTAACGGAAATCTGGAAAACGGTACTTCCAGATGGGGCGCCTGGTCACCGACCAATGACCTGCAACTTATGCCCGGCACCACTGGCTGCCTAGATGGACAAGCAGCTCCTTGCCTGTCAGTTAAAAGCAACATTAGCCTCGGACTACTGACTTCTGGTACTTTTCCTGTAATCAAAGATGTAACTTACACCTTGACTTTCTCTGCATATATTCCAACTGGCAAGGTTATTAAAACAATAGTACGGCAATCAGCAGTTCCCTATGCGACTCTAGGCTCGGTTAGCCCTGTTATGAGTGGTGGTAGCACGTGGAAAAACTATAGTTTTTCCTTTACTGCCAAGGCAACAGAAAGTGCTGCTCGTGTTGATTTTGAAATCCCTGCAGCTAGTATGATTCAAATTCAAAAGATCAATTTAAAATTACCCACTACACCAATTAAAGCGTCAGTTAGACAAGCAAGTAACTCATTCCAAATTTTAGGTTTGGATGCAAGCGCGAACAGTTTAGACGCAGAGTGGAAAGACTCCACATTTACCTTTACCGCTACTAATTCAGTGCCCAATGCCAGGCTGGATTTCGAAATCCCAACTAACAGCAAGGTGCAATTGCAAAAAATTGTGCTCAACAAAGCAGAAGAGTCAGGATCTGTATCTCAGCTATTGAATAACAACATTCCTCAGGCTATTGCGCACCACCCTAACAAGGGCTTCGACAATGCGTTACCAGATTCCATGTATTTTAAAATTGCCTCCACATCGTCAACAGTAATAGATGTTAATGGCAAGCAAGGTAGTAATTACTTTGTTACAGGCAGTGATTTTTTTCTACCTGATGGCGGCTCTATCGACCCAGGAACCCAAGTCACAATTCGGGACCATGGTTGGGATTTGGCTCACGTCAAGGTTTCTTCGGTTACAGGTAATAAGGTTGAAATAACACCAAACACAAATTACGCTCTTAAATGGTCTGGCTTAGGTTATTTCTTTACTGATGAGCTCTGGATGCTTGATTCACCCAACGAGTGGCATTTTGACACGTCAACAAAAACTTTATATTTCTATTCTGATAATACGGCTCCAGGCAGCAATATTAAATTGGCAAATAGCCTTATTGGTGCAGATCTGAAATATAAAAAAAATATTCAACTAGACGGAATAAATTTTGATGGTGTAGATATTGGTGTTGATGTCGGTTTTTGCGAAAACATTTTGCTAAGTAATTTAGACATCAGAAACGTTAAAACCATCGGCGTTTTAGGGCAATCTGTGAAAGCGCTAACGCTGCAAAATAGTAATTTGATTCGTATAGGACAAGAGGGAATTGTTGCTAGGGATTCTAGCAATGTTACTGTTAACAACAACTCTTTTGATCAAATTGGTGTCATTCTCGACCCAAGTTCCAATATCACAAGCATACCCGAACGTAATGTTGCTGTTGTTGCGTTACGAAAAAATGCCACAGTTGTTGGTAACCGGATCAGTAACTTCGCTTATCTTGGCATTAATACACATGCAAACTCGACTATTGAGAATAACTATTTAGCCAATGGCTGTTTGATTCTTGCAGATTGTGGGGGTATCTATGTGGACAATAATTCAGCGGGCACCAAAATTATAGGTAATATTGTTAATGGACTGATTGGTGATACCAATGGCCTACCTGTACCACCATTTTACAAACATTCAGTTGGAATATATATCGACAATGGAGCCTACGATAACATCATTGAAGGTAATACTATTACCAATGCCGAATACGGAATCCAGTTGCATGATTCTTATAACCAACAAATACGGAACAATCTTCTGTTTGGCGCCAAAAGAACTGAATTTTGGATACAGGAAACCTCTAAGTCCGTAACATCTACCGGAAACATTCACGATTTGGTTGTTAGCGGAAATACATTTTTTCCAACTGTTTCAAGTAGCCAACTGCAATTAAGCTCGACAGTGTCCAGCCTTAATGATTTCGGTAGTTTCGACGGTAATATTTTTTCAAACTATTACTCAAATAATGTCGCTACTGATATTTATGGCACCACTACAAATTACACACTCGGACAATGGCAGGCAGCTACTTTTAACGGCACGTCAAGAAATCTCGAACCCAATGGCAAAATTGCTGCTCCTCTAAGCAACTATGCGCACGGATTGCTAAAGTCCAATATAGTTCCTAATGCCAATTTTCAAAATGGGATTGCAGGTTGGTCTCTGTATGGTACAAATGGAACTGGCCCATCAAGGACCTTAACTACTTGTAACCCTGAACAAGTTGCCGTCGCATGTATCAAAATAGATGCCAGTACCGTAGCTGGTAATGCCCTAACCCCAATATTTAATATCAACAAAGACTTTTATTACCTTTTAAGTTTTGATGCATTGACTTCTGATGCCACGCAAATTGTTACTGCAATTGTCATGCAAGCAGGACCTACTTACTGGAACAGTGTAATGCCAAGTCCACTGTCAGGTACACAAGGCACAAATGGCTGGAAGCGTTATTCCTTGATATTTAAAGCTACGAACAATGCCCTTACTAATGGAAGTGTCAGTGGTGTTTCCGGTGCCCGGATTGGTTTTACCGGTATTAAAGCTAATCAGTCTCTTACGTTAGCTAATCTGGAACTGATTCCTTTAGAACAAACACCATTAACAAAATCTGCGAAAATCATTACCAACCCTTTGTTTACGGCACAATCATTCAACTGCCCTAGTTCAGATGAATTGTTGTGTAGTAACTATATAAGTTTTATTGATCGCACCAGAGTCCAGTGGCCTATTACTTTACCTGCCTTAGGCAGTAAGGTGATTTTCTCGCAAAGTTTAGATTTTCCTGATGCCGATCAGGATGGAATCGCAGACTCACAAGATACATGCCCCAACACTGTGTTAGGCGCTGGGGTTAATTCTAAAGGCTGCGCATTACAACAATAATCGTTTTAACAATTGAAATGAGGTGCCTCGATTTTCGGGGCATTTTTAAAGTTTAAATGAAGCTAAATCAGGGGAGCGATCGAGGCTACGTTTGAAATACGCCTGCGAACTGAATATCGATTCAGTTAAGCAATTCGACACCCTACCCCGGCACCGATTTCCATCATGAGCTTGCGGCTAAAGGCAGTATTCGTCCCGCCACGTGAGAGACTATGACGGCAGTAACATTAGTGTTATCAATTTTTCATTGTAAATGTCGTATCGGGTCTTCACCTGGCCCCAATATCCGTAAAATAAATATCCCGTTATCATCCACACGATAGTAAATGGCGTGGGATTCATACACTTGCCTGCGAACATTTATCTTGATTTGGCTTTGGTCGCTACCAATCAAAGGAAAATCCGAAATCATTTCAAATGTTTTGAATAATCCATCTCTATACAGCCTTGCCTGATTAATGCCAAAACGTTGAATTGAATAAGTAGCAATATTGCCAAGATCCTCATCAGCCAGGTTAGATAAATGATAACTAGCCATTAGTTGGCGCAGACCGCTTTTCTGCTTCTGCCCATATTTCTTCTGCAGTCCGGTTATTTGTTCCGCTGGCTTCAGCTTCATCAAGCATTGACCGTAATTGAGTTGCAGCAACTCGTCTTTCTTGGTCACGGCGAATTAAATCGCGTAAGTATTCACTGTCATTTCCGTATTGTCCTGAATCAACTTGTGCTTTTACCCAGCTCTCCATCTGGTCAGTGATGGTAATTGTTTTGCGTTGCATAGTCATAGAAGGTCTCTCATTTCAGGGTATGAAAATAAGTATGACATTATCATACCTCAAGCATATTTGTGTGACGATTCGGTTTCCAATCTCTCATCCAAATAGTCACTATTTTGAAAATAGAACCCTGCAAACCCACTAAGGAACCGTGGAACAAAGGAGTTGATAAGTCACAAATCGCCGAAAAAATTGAAGTAATGTTCGCAGCAGAGTAAATCTGATAATCCTCAAGACCGTGTTGGGATAGTGCTCCCAATTGATCATGTTCATATTGAAAGATCGTAAGGTTGACGCTTGTGACTACCCCCCAAAATAATTTATCGCGCCAATCAACGGCGTGCGCGGGTTTAATGACACTTTCACCGAAATTTTATCTAGCAATGGCAAAAAGCGGCCTTTGGCTTTAAACGCCTCAATAAAGCCACCTTTTTGTATGGCAGGTAAAATTTTTGGCGCAATGCCGCCACCTATAAAAACTCCGCCTGTCGCTAGTGACTTTAATGCCAAGTTACCTGTTTCTGCGCCGTAAAGTTCTACAAACAGCCTGACTACTTCCGCACACAACGCATCTTCACCCACCAGGCCCAGTTGAGAAATAACGGCATTTCTATCAATCTCGCTATTTAGCTCCGGCACCTCAAGACAATGCGGGGCAAATCCATGGTCACAGAGGAAATCGTACAAATGACTAAAACCAATGCCCGATAAGATGCGTTCGTAACTGACATGATCTGGGTAAGTTTTTCTAAGATACTCTAACAACTGATCTTGCTGGACATTTTGCGCGGCAAAATCACTGTGACCGCCTTCGGTTGCGATAGGATGATGTTTATTACCATCCCAATACAGAATAGCTTCGCCTAAACCTGTTCCGGCGGCAATAACTGCGATATTGCCTGGTTGAATTTGTGCATTTGGATTTAACTCGATAAGCTCTTGTGCCGGTAAATGCAACATGCCTAGTGCCATGGCTTCCAGATCATTGAGCAGTTTCACTTTGCTCGTGCCCAATTTTAATTTCAGCGCTTCCGCGTCCAGCAGCCACGGTAAATTAGTGGTTTGGCAACGTTGGTTAACCACGGGACCGGCAATACCAAAACACGCAGAACTGATAGTCACATCAGCAGGTAAAAAGGCCGTCAGAATATCGTCAAATTCTGGAAATTTTTGGCTTGGGTAGGTTTCTTCTTTTATGCACGTTTGCGAGCCGTTGGCATCGTTAGTCAACAGCGTTAATACCGTTTTGGTTCCGCCTATATCGCCAGCTAATATCACGATCCACCCCTCGTCAGTTATTTAATAAATGGTTTAAAGCATCGAGGATGCCGTTGGCAACTTGGTGCGGCGGTAGTCGGTAAAAAGCCTGCCAAGCTAACGACGCACTCTCTTCATAGTTTTCTTCATGTTCAGGGTGCGATTGTAACCAACTAATTCTCACGGCATGACCAATAATGATGTCGACGACTAAATTATCATCAATATGTAGTGCCGGAGTTTCGCGAAAAATAGACGCCATGGCTTTTAAAGCCTCAACCGTTAGTTGCCGATATACCGGCGCTTGAATTTTGTTAAGCAGATGATTGACGTGTAATTTAAAACTTTGCTCACCTGCTGTTGACTGCGACAAGGTGGTCTCACTGTCCAAGCGATTTTTGCTGTTGAGTTTGTCGCCTATCGTTAAGCCGGTGCAATGGTGCAAAATGCCCCAGACACTGGCATAAAACGCATCATTTTCCCTGCCGACACTGCCTTGCTGTTCGCGCCAGTCATACCAATCATTGATGTCTGTCTGGTCTTTGGGATCCATGCTCGTTGAAAAGCGCGCGCTGGTTAATTCTCGACAACTGGCTTCATTTAGAGGGCCTTCAATATGCAGCATTTCCGCCAAATCTAATTGATTTTCGGTATTGCTGTAGTCTTCCAAGGTTTCTTTTACTTTTATGGATAATTGATACGGTGGTAAGGAAAGGATTTCGTTAAACGCTTGATCCAATGTACTGCAACCGGATTCGCGTTGTTGCCTGACGGTGAGCAATTGCAGGATATGACCGACGCGCACGGTATGCATATCGGCAAACAGTTCTGGATTAGACTTGATTAACATGCCCAAATACAGCACCAATTCTTGAACAATGATGTGTTCGCTAGCATCGTTATTGTTATAGGTGCGGATGATTTGCAAAATTTCCGAGGAATCGGCGGGCCGCGTTAATGTTGCTCTGCCACTGTAGGCACGGCCTAAGGTTAGTGCGTGCTGCCGAACCAAAATCTCGGTAGCAGCCTGTTCCAGATTGATGTCGTATTTACCCAGTAAGCCGGCACAACGTCTAACAACAAACCAAATATGCTGGTCGCCGGCCCGCTCATAGACTTCTTCCAGTAAACCACGCACACAACAGACAGTGCCGTCTTTCGCTAAGCCGGTGTCGTAATCCAGACCATGACGAAGGCTTAACAAGCTTAATACTTCCAGTTGTGCGTAGAGATTGGCGTTGCTTTTTAGTTGTTTGATGAGATCGTCATCGCTACCGATTTCCCATTTTGTAATTCGATAGGTGTCGATTGGCTTAGGTATCGCGGTGGTACTTGGCAAGACATTAAAAAAGGGTCGCTCAGACTCCTGCCAAGACGCTTTGGAAAATTGAAAATCATGCAGGTAATTAATTTTTTCGTGGCTTGCCGATTCCGTAAAATTTAGCAGCGTCCCAAGTTGCAAACTTATCCCGTGTGTCGTGCCTTGTTGCAATTCTTTGATAAATTCAATAAGTATTTCACGCTGATTGGCCAGCATATTGTGCTTGATGGTTATCACCACTAACGGATTACCCGGTCTATCCCAATGCCTGTAGATATAGGCAAATTCCAAGCGTAGACGCTGAATCAGCAAGCGGTTATCCATCGCCAGATAAAAGCCTTTTTGATTGAGGCACTGAGGTAAAAACAGCAGCCGCTCACCGGCCAGCACGTACATTTTGGATGTTGCCAACGTTCTTAACTGGCGCATTGGTCGCCCTGTTAAACCGATAAGATCGTTTCGGCCGACATGGGTGTAAGCCTCAGCTAACTCACTGGCCTCTCTAATCTGGATAGGCGCTATCTCTGCCAATGTTTGCGTATGAATTTCGTAGCTCATCAAGCTGTTTTGTACGGCCTCGTCCTGAGCCAATAACTGAATTTGCAGCCGGCAATCTTGGGAGCGTTTAACAACTTTGTAGCGGCCTAATGGATCAATATCATCAATTTCAAGTAAGCCGTCTTGAATAAGACTGCCAAGTATAAAAAGGCTTTGTGCCCACACCAACGGAATGTTTTCATTCGGCACCCGTTGCTGGCTGTGCGGGTTGGCTTTTTCTGCGGCAATTAAATCGATAGGGACTAAATACAACTCTGGCAATAAGTGTTGGCCATTGTGTTCAACCAGCAAGCTTTCCAATTTTGCGCGATAGCTTTGGGCGGCGGCAACATCGCCAGTAAACAAGCTATTCAGCAGTAAATAGGTAAAAAACAACGGCCATTCGCATTCAATATCGGTGAACTGTTTAAGCTCATGCGGGTCGTAATACATACGATGACTATCTTCTATAGCCGTTTGATGTCCATCCAACAAAAAGCGTTTACAGCCATACCGGCCTTCAAGTTTCTCACAAATAATGGCTTCTGTTTTCGCTCGAATCGCCTGATTATCAACCGCAAAGGCGGGAAATCCGGTGATGCTCAGCACGGCAGCATCAGCCTCTTTAGAAATAGATTCTCTGGGTAACAGCGATTCCAGCGTAATGCGCGTACGGGCAATATCGTCGCTAATCACATGCACGACAGATGCTTGTCCGCCCTCTTTACCAAATAAATTAAATCCCGATAATGCCTCCAGTGCGGCTTTTGCCATGCCGATGGAACTGGCGTTTAACTCAGCAATACCGTGATTGGTTTTATGACCACGCTCCCAGATGCCATAGTCCGGCGTCCGGTAAGTGCGGCTGACATAATGCACCAGATTTTGCACGAAATTGACTTCATCGATGGTAAAGACAATGCGCAATCCAGAGGCCGTCATTTGCGCCAGCATCAATAAAAACAATGACGTGGCATCCAGCTGCAAATGTCCCCACTCGTCATCACCCACCACCACCGCGCCGGTTTTGGTGTCGTATTTGGCATGTAACGCATCCAGCGGATTTTGCGACTGCTTGAATTTTTCCACCTTTGCGGCTTGGCGCATCATCGCTGTCAGCAGACCACGCATCAGTTTAACGACGCTTTGTTCAAGAAGATAAGCGCGGTCATTGCTGTCACCCGTCCGTCGATAAGCCAGCGCCAGCCCCCAAGCAGAAAGAATGCTGTAGACATTATCTCTAACCCAGGCATCGGTGTAGTTGCCGTGGACAGTGACAGCAGTACTGGCGGGCAACAAGCCGGTCACCCAATGTTGGCGGCTTAAAATAATGTCCTGCACTTGCTGAAAGTAGGCCTCTAATGGGTCGTTCTGAGTTGGTTTCATAGTCAATTAAGGCGACGTTGATGAGTGAATTATTAGGCTTGCTTTAGGCATATTGGGCTAAATCTACATTAACTTAGCAATTGTTGAGCCAATAATGTTACACATTAAATATAGTCAACAAGGCGACATGAGTTACAACAGCTCGCACCAATTTGAAACAATTGGCCATTTTGATGCACCAAAAACACCCGCTGCAGTATTGATAAATTTGAAATAAGCAGATGTTAATGACACGCTCTATCCGTCTGTGCAGCCCATCCAAGTGTTGAAATTCTTAAACGGGAAGCCGTAAAAATTGCACTTCGACAAGCTCAGTGCGAACGGTTTTATAATTAATTCATCAACTTATTCATTCGTGCGAGTCTTTCGGCTGAGCTCAGGAAAGCCTTGTCGAAGCATGAGCTGAGGATTGATAGAGGAGCCAAAAATATAAAATTGGTTCGCTTATTGCTTTGCTCTAAAGCAAATACATTACCCACATCAAATTAAGGAGCAACAATGAGTACGATTCATCTTATCGGCGGAGAAAAAGGCGGTGTAGGCAAATCTGTAGTGGCGCGGGTGCTGGCTCAGTTCATGATAGGCAATAAAATACCCTTTATTGGTTTTGATACCGACCGTTCGCATGGTTCATTGCTACGTTTTTACTCAGACTATGCATCGCCAACCATCATCGATAATTACGAAAGTCTGGATGCCATTGTGGAGACAGCCGCCGAGAACCCAGAGCATCGGATTCTGGTTGATCTGGCCGCCCAAACCCATCATCCGCTGGCAAAGTGGCTGGATGAATCAGGTGTGCTGGACTTGGCTGAAGACCTGGGCATTTCTCTTACGTACTGGAATGTGATGGACTCCGGCAAGGATTGCGTAGATTTGCTTGATAAGCTACTTGATCAATATGGCTCACGCTTAAACTACATCCTGGTACTTAACCAACTTCGCGATGATAAATTTTCCATTTTAGAATCGTCAGGTGTTAAAGACCGTGCCTTGGCGCTAAATGCCCGAGTGATTAACTTGAAGCGATTGCACGCACCAGTCATGACCAAAATTGACGCTAACAGCTCCAGCTTTTGGGCAGCCCAAAATAAAGACTATGAAAACTTGAATGCTTTAGGTTTGCTGGAACGGCAACGCGTTAAAGTATGGTTAAGACATGCTTACGACCAGCTGCAATGGGTGGGGCTTTGAAGCCGGTAGCACTAACACGGATCAGCAAACCGCAATGAAACTGCAAGTCAGTTGCGATCTGCATTTTCAGATCGAGGATCCCACCGCATTAATTTTAATGCTCCGGCCATTAAGCGCCGCTCAGCAACGCATTACCAAAGCCAGTTATATCGTTGAGCCCGGCGTACCAATCACTGAAAACAAAGACAGTTACGGCAACTTCTGTCAGCGCCTGGTGGCACCGCCGGGCGAATTTATTGTTCATACTGCGTTTGAGGTCATCACGGCTGACAATATTGATACCGCACCCGGCGCTAATTTCGTCGAAATCCAGAACCTGCCGAACCAAATCCTGCCGTATCTGTTACCCAGCCGTTATTGTGAATCGGATCGGTTTGGTGATTTAGCGCGCGAGATCGTTGCCGATGCCCTGCCCGGTTACGATCAAGTCAGCCAAATTAATGACTGGGTACGACTCAACATTAATTACATCCCCGGTTCCAGCGATTTGCCACTCTCAGCCATTGATATTAACAACCGCGGCTATGGTGTCTGCAGAGATTTGGCGCAATTGGCCATTACCTTATGCCGAAGTATCAGCATTCCGGCGCGGCTGGTAGTGGGGTATTTGTATCAGCTTGAACCGATGGATTTACATGCTTGGCTTGAAGCGTATATCGGTGGCCGCTGGTATACGTTTGATCCCACTCAAAGCGGGCCTCGTGGTGGCAGAGTGATTGTTGCCTTTGGTCGCGACGCCGCTGATGTATCGATATTTCATCAGTTTGGCCTGGGGTGCGTGTTAAATAGTATGGATGTGCGGGTTAATTTGCTGAGCAAGCCAATTATTCGTTCCAACTCCGCTCAAATGCGTTAATTCTGTAGCCCGCGATTAAAGGATTTTGAGGACCTCTAAAAATTGCACTTCGACAAGCTCAGTACCCATTAGGGCATAAATGCGAACGGTGGTTTATTTAAATCAATAACTTATCCGTTCGTGCTGAGCTTGTCGAAGCCTGTCCTGAGTGTGGCCGAAGGGCATGAATGGATAATTTTTAGAGCTTCCCTTTTGATCGCGGGCAAAGCCCGCTCCTACAAAAATCCAGCTTTCACAACTAATCAAACTTAAGCTCAATCCGAGTACCCGTCAGCTCATTAAATGGACTGAGCTGTAAACGCGCTTTGTGCAGATCGGCTATTTCTTTAACAATCGCCAGACCTAAACCGCAACCGACTCCGGCAGTGCCGGGAATGCGATAAAAACGCTCAAAAATACGTTGGCGTTCAGACTCGGGAATACCCGGACCATCATCTTCTACAATCAGGCAAGGTGTCGGATTTCGTTCCAGCTTGATCAGAATATTGCCATGTTCATGGCCGTAGGTAATGGCGTTGTCGAGCAGATTAGCCAGCAGTTCTCTCAGCAAAATGGCATCGCCTTTGATAATCAGCGCCGGCTCGTCACTTTCGAAACCAAGCTCAATATTACGCTGTAAGGCTTTGGGCACAAACTCCATGCACGTGCTGCGGGCCAGCTCCACTAGATCCACCGGCACTAATTCATAATCGCCTTCGATAGGTTCGGAGCGGGCTAAAACCAATAGCTGCGACGTCAGGTGCGCCATGCGATCAGCGCTGTTTTGAATCTGCTCTAATGCCGGCTGCATGGCCTCGACATTTTGCTCACGCAACGCCCGCGCGGCTTGCAACTTTAGACCCGCCAAAGGGGTACGCAATTGATGGGCGGCGTTGGCGATAAAGCGTTGTTGACTGGCAATGCCATGGGCCAAGCGCTGTAACAACTCATTGATGGTGTTGGTCAGGACTTGCACTTCTTGGTAGACGTGTCGTTCTGGAATCGGTCGCAAGTCGCGTGGACTACGCTGGGCAATCTCGTTGGCTAACAATTGCAAGGGCTGCAAACCGCGTTTTATACCGCGCAACAAAAATAAGCCAACCACCAACACCAATATCAATTGCGGCACCAAGTCAGCCAATAGAATGTCGATCATCATCGCGCGGCGCTTGTTCACCGTTTCGGCAACATGTACAAAGACTTGTTCGGCGCCAGCTTCTGGAGGCAACAACATCGACACGACCCGGACCGGTTCGCCATACATCATTTCGTCAAAAAACACCGGCTTGGACCAATCGGTCTCAGGTGCAAACGGTTCCGGCACAAATTTGTCTCCGGCAATCACGCCTTGTTGCGCGGAGATGATTTTGAAATAAGTTTTGTCTGACTCGTCCCATTTAAAAATTTCTAACGCTTCAGGCGGCAGATCGACCACTACCTTACCCGCATCCAGCTTGATTTCTTGGGTTAAGGATCGAGCAGAATCCAACAGCCAACGATCGTAAGCATTATCGACATAATGCAAGGTGACAAAATATGACAGCACCGTTTCTACGGTCATAAAGATAATCAGCGGTATCGCCAAGCGTAATAAGATGACGCTTTTAAGGCTGCGCGGCTTAGGCATCTGCGTTTGCCTCCAATAAATAACCCAATCCTCGCACCGTGCGAATCAATACACCGTAAGATTCCAGCCGTTTACGCAGTCGATGGATATAAATTTCTACCGCGTTATCGGTCAACGCATCATCATCCGCAGCCAAACGCTGGGCGATACGATCTTTGCTGACTACTTTACCGGCCTGCAACAAGAGAATTTCCAATACTCCGTACTCTCGAGCCGAGAGTGCAAGCGGTTGCCCGTCAACTGATAATCGGTGGTTACGTGGGTCCAAATTTAACCGCCCCAGCACAATCGCGTCATTAAAGCCGCCGTAACAGCGTCGAATCAGCGCATGAATGCGCGCTTCCAGTTCTTTAAGATCAAAAGGCTTGCTCATGTAATCGTCAGCACCTTGTTCGATGCCGGTAATTCTGTCGTTAACACTATCGCGCGCAGTCAAAATCATGATCGGCAACGGTAGTTTGCGTTGCCGAATTTTGCGCAACAATTCCAAGCCATCCATGTCAGGCAGGCCCAAATCCAGTACGATCAAATCAAAATCCTGTGCAGTCAGTAACTGCTGGGCATAGCTGCCGGTCGTCGCGACGGTGACGACATAGCCGGAACCGCTGAGTGTATGAATCAAGCCATCAGCAAGAACGGCATCGTCTTCTATTAATAAAATGTTCATGTCTTGTAACAATCGAGTGAAAGCTTTCTGAAAGGTTCACAGGCTAGGATGAAGTAACTCAGGATAAGCCTGAAGATTTTTTAAAGCATAACACGAGCCAAAACCAATCAATATGGTCGGAGCTGGTCACTGAAAAGAAGGAGCTGTTAAATGATTCACAAACATATTCAATATTACGCTCAACATATTCAATATTACGCTCAACATCTAAAAAATGATGTTCCGGCTGGGATTGTGGTTTTTTTAGTCGCTTTACCTTTATGTCTTGGTATTGCCTTAGCCTCTGGCGCTCCGTTATTTGCCGGATTAATCGGCGGACTGGTTGGCGGGCTAATCGTCTCCTGGCTCAGTGGTTCGCAGCTTGCGGTTTCCGGGCCCGCCGCTGGTTTAACAGTCATTGTCTTTAATGCGATTGAAACCCTAGGTGGGTTTCAAGGCTTGCTGGTGGCTTGTGTGTTAGCCGGATTTATTCAACTGATATTGGGGTTTTTACGGGCGGGAATCATCGGCGCATTTTTTCCTTCTGCGGTGATTGAAGGCATGCTGGCCGCGATTGGTTTGATTCTAATCATGAAACAAATCCCTCATGCTACCGGCTACCACAGCAGCTATGAAGGCGACGAAAGCTATATGAAGGAAACTGCCGAATCCAGTTTTCATGAGTTTATTGAAGCATTCGGCGGCTTATCGCATGGCTCGGTGATTATTAGTGTCGTGGCATTAGTGCTTTTAGCGCTATGGACCACCGGCTGGATTAAAAAACAAAGAATACTCAAATTGATTCCTGGCCCTTTAGTGGCTGTACTTTGGGGGGTCGGCTATAACGAAACCGCTAAACGCTTTGCCCCGGATTGGGCGGTAACGAGCGAACATTTAGTCAGCTTACCTGTCTCCGCAAAACCAACCGATTTTTTCGATAACTTTGTCTTGCCGAACCTCAGTTATCTTGAACACTTAAACAATCCTGCTGTTTATACCGTTGCGGTGACTATCGCGATTATCGCCAGTCTGGAAACACTATTAAGCCTGGAAGCTACCGATAAACTCGATCCATTTAGACGCATTGCACCGACCAACCGCGAGTTAAAAGCTCAAGGAATAGGTAATATCATCAGCGGTTTAATCGGCGGTTTGCCGATGACTGCGGTCATCGTGCGCAGCGCCGCCAACATCAATGCCGGTGGCATTACCCGAATCGCATGCTTCACGCACGGCATATTTTTATTGTTGAGTGTGATGTTTTTGGCTCAGTATCTAAACGCTATCCCCTTAGCCTGTTTGGCTGCAATTTTGTTGCAAACCGGCTACAAACTTGCCAATCCGGCGTTGTTCAAAGCCTTTTATAAAAAAGGCATGAGCCAGTTTTTGCCATTTGCGATTACCGTAGTCGCTATTTTGGTGACCGATTTACTTAAAGGTATGGCTATCGGCATGGTGATTGGTTTGTTTTTTGTGGTTAAAGCCAACTACCACGCGGCGATTACCCTGGTTCAGGATGGCTCGCACTATGTGCTGACACTGAATAAAGATGTGTCGTTTTTAAACAAAGCGCTGCTGAGAAAGTTCATCTTGCACATTCAAGCCAACAGTACAGTGACTATTGACGCAACTAAAGCGAAGTTTATCGATCATGATATTTTGGAAACTCTTGAGGATTTTCTCGCGGCAGCACCTGATGACAACATTACCGTTGAAGTAATTGAGCTGCATGGTAAGGAAAGAATCCACAAACACGAGCCGCTGGTGATATTAAATGAACGCGCTACCAGTTAATAACTGATGTTACGCAGAGCGGTTTATCTCCCGTTATTGCGCCCCGAGCATCGCAGCTTTTGGCGAAATAGGCCCGCAAGGGGAGCGGCAAGGAGGCCGCTCGTTTTCGCAGGGCCAGGGATGGCCCTTCGAAAACCCTCGCCAAATACCCACAGGGTACAAGAGCGAGAAGCGCAGGAAATTGGCGGAATCCGGGTCGCCTTTTCTTTGGATACTTTCTTTTCGACTGCATGGATGCAGGAGGTAGGGCAACGCAGGGAGCAGTTGCCGAGGCGAAGCAAAAGAAAGTAGCTCGCCTGTCGGTGCGAGAACCGACATTAAAACAATCCGTCGCAATAGCGACACCAAAACTTATTGAGTATTACTAAAGATCATTTTTTAGTTTGCGTAACATGAGAGTTAATAAGTAAGGCAGAAATATGACTGAATTTGAAAACACACACCAGTACACGCTGCCATCGGGATTATTGGCCAATCTAAAATTCGATATTCCTGCAGGCATCGCGGTATTTTTGATCTCCATTCCATTGTCATTAGGCATTGCACTGGCATCAGGTGCGCCGCTACTGTCCGGATTAATCACCGGTATTATCAGCGGCATTGTTGTGGCGCCATTAAGCCAATCAGCACTGGGTATTAGCGGCACGGCGGCCGGCTTATCGACGTTAGCGCTATCAATGATTCAGGAATTTAGCTTCAGCGGTTTTTTGTTGATTGTGGTGTTGGCGGGCTTGATTCAAATTGTGATGGGGCTGATACACGCGGGGGTAATTGCCTACTACTTCCCTTCGTCAGTGGTCAACGGCATGCTCGCAGGTATCGGTATTATCCTGGTGCTTAAACAAATTCCCCATGCGCTGGGTTATGACCGTGATTACGAAGGCGACTTTGGTTTTATGCAGCCGGATAATTATTCCTCCCTGACAGAATTAGCGAATATGCTGGATTTTGTCTCCCCTGGGGCTATTTTGATTTCGTTAGTCTCGCTCATCATCTTGCTGGTCTGGGAGCGTCCGTTCATCAAAAAACTGGGCGCATCGCAATTCTTTAAAGGCATATTGCTGGTCGTCATGGCCGGAATATTGATCAACCATTTCCTGCAACAGTTTTATCCTGATTTTGCGCTGAAACAGACGCATCTGGTTAATCTGCCGGAAATGCTGTCCCCTGCTGACTTATTCAGCCAGATACAACTGCCGGATTTTGCCCAATTAACTAATCCGGCGATTTATATGTCGGCATTAACCTTAGCCATAGTTGCCAGCTTGCAAACATTGCTGACTGTGGAAGCGGTGGACTCACTTGATCCCTACAAACGCGTAACACCCACCAGCCGGGAATTGATTGCCCAAGGCATTGGTAATACTTGTTGCGGACTCGTCGGCGGCTTGCCCTTGACCCAAGTGATCGTACGCAGTTCGATCAATATTCAGTCCGGTGCAAAAACCAAAAATTCAGCGGTTTTTCAAGGGATAAGCCTGCTACTGGCAGTGATATTCATTCCAACTTTACTTAATCAAATCCCCTTAGCCAGCTTGGCGGCAATCTTACTGATCGTCGGTGAACGCCTGGCTAATCCAACCATTTTTAAGAATATGTACAAATCAGGGATGTATCACTTCATCCCATTCTTAGCGACAATTTTGGGACTGATTTTTACCAACATGTTGATTGGTTTGGCCATCGGTTTATCTGCGGCCTTATTTTCAATTTTGTTGGAAAACTACAAAACCGGCTTTTATTTCAATGAATTGCATTGGGGTAACAAAACCATTATCCGGCTGTCCGAACACGTCTCTTTTCTTAATAAAGCCAATATTTTAAGGACGCTGCGTCATCTACCAGATAATTCAGAAGTGGTGATTGATGCCACCCGGTCGAAGTACATCGATTATGACGTGTACCAAATTATCGAAAATTTCAAAGTTAAAGCCGACCGCAGAAACATCAAATTGACTATTGAAAACCTGCGCGGTTACGGCCCGCTGCCGCCATTGAGCAATGCCAGACCACCCACTTATGACACGCAAAAAGCACTCAAACCAGCCGACGTGCTCGATTTATTAAAAGAAGGCAATGCGCGCTTTATCAATGCCCTGGAATCAAATCGCAACTTACTGGAGCAAGTCAACGACACCCGTAAAGACCAGTTCCCGATTGCCATTATCTTAAGCTGCATGGATTCGCGCACCTCGGTAGAACTGATTTTCGACCAAGGCTTAGGAGATATTTTCAGCACGCGCGTGGCGGGGAATATCGTTAATAACGACATCCTCGGCAGCATGGAATATGCCTGTAAGGTAGCTGGTTCCAAACTGATTGTTGTTTTAGGACACTCGCATTGCGGCGCGATCAAAGGCGCATGCGCGCATGTTGAGCTTGATCACTTAACCGGCTTATTGGATAAAATCCAGCCAGCCGTCCATGCGGTCAGCATCGAAGAATCAAAGATTGTGACTGCGGAAGACAAAAAATTGGTACAAAAAGTCGCCGACAAAAACGTGCAATTAACTGTTCAGCAAATTCGTGAAAAAAGTCATTTATTGGCTGAGTTGGCAGACAGTGGGGAAATTGCGATTGTGGGCGGCATGTACGATATTGAAACCGGCAAAGTGCAGTTTTTTGATGAGGTTTAGACAAGTATTGAGCAACTCGAAAAATCCCTTCCGTTCATAGTTCGGCAAGCTCACTACGAACGTAAACCATTAATTTATATGAGGCCGTTCGCACTGAGTTTATCGAAGTGCTGGATTTTTCGAGGCTCTCAATTATCGGCACAAAAAAAAGGCATCCAAATGGATGCCTTTTTTACATTCAATGCCGATTAAACGCCATTCGGAAAATCGTAGCTGTAATGCTTACGCAATGGTTTAACCACTTCCCATTGACTATCCAATCCTTTATGAAAAGAAACCAAATCACCCGCAACAATACGCACCGGCTCACCACCGGCTGGAGTAACGAGAATCTCGCCTTCCAACAAATAAGCAGATTCAGTTTCGTCGAAATCGATAGGGAATTTAGAAATTTCTTTTTCCCAGATAGCCCATTTGGCAACGCCTAATTCTTTTAGACGGTCTTCGCTAGGATTGTGTTCAATAGTAATTTTGCTCATGTTTTTCCTTTAATTAACAACTTACGAGCGGCGGATTTTAGCATTGTTGCTTTCAAGCAGCTATGCGAAGGTTGAGCACTCCATAGTCGATTAACGATCTTATTTCGGTAAAATCGCCGAACAGTACCGATATTCTTACCCAGGAAAATTTTTCATGAACTATGTAAACATGTTGGCCGTGGCTTTGGCAGAAGCGCAAACCGGCTTTGATGAAGGCGGCGTGCCGGTCGGCGCTGCGCTGTTTGATGCTGGCGGCAAGTTGCTAGGCCGCGGTCGCAATCGCCGGGTGCAGGATAACGACCCTTCCGTCCACGGCGAAACCGATGCCTTTCGCAAAGCGGGCCGGCAAACCAATTATCGCGACAAGATTCTGGTGACGACACTGGCACCCTGCTGGTATTGCTCAGGATTAATTCGGCAATTCAACATCGGCACCGTCGTGGTCGGTGAATCTGCCAATTTCGAAGGTCATCTCGATTGGCTGAAAGAGGCTGGCGTTAAGGTCATCGAATTAAACGACCCTGCTTGTACCGCACTAATGCGACGCTTTATCAAGCAATCGCCGCAAATCTGGTTTGAAGATATTGGCGAATGTAATTGTGAAACTTAGTGTGCTGGTGTAATGCCTCTCATATAGTTAAGCTTTGTTCCAAGGTTTTCTATAACCGCGAAAACTACTCCCAACCACCAGTTAACCTAACAGAGGTTTATGCAATGAGTCTCACCCTTGTCATCGGTAACAAAAACTATTCTTCCTGGTCGTTACGGCCCTGGTTATTCTTGAAATATCACGATATTGTTTTTGAGGAGATTAGAATCCCGCTGTACCGGGAAGATTCCAAACCAAAACTTCTCAGCTATTCACCGGCAGGCAAAGTACCAACGTTGCTGGATGGCGATATTAACGTATGGGATTCACTGGCGATTCTGGAATACCTAGCTGAGCGTTTCCCGCAAACCCAAGGCTGGCCTGAAAATATTGCCGAAAGAGCCCGGGCGCGTTCACTGGCCGCTGAAATGCACTCTGGGTTTAGCGCATTGCGCAGCAACTGCGGTATGAACTGCCGCCGAACACCAGCGTCGAAACAATTACCCGATGCCGTCTATGCCGACATCGAGCGCATCGGCCAAATCTGGCAACAATGCCGTCAGCAGCACAGCGCTAAAGGCCCATGGCTCTTTGGCCGATTTACCATTGTCGACGCGATGTTTGCACCCGTCGCGTTGCGTTTTTATAGCTACCAATTAGCCACAAATCCCGAAGCGCAAGCTTATATCAATACCGTGTTGGAAAACCCGGCCGTAAAAGCCTGGATTGACGCAGGCAAACTGGAAGCCGAAGTGATAGCCGCATTCGAGTAAACCGTTACCCAAACAGGAAACCAACCATGCTTGACCATTTACGTTTATTAAGCCGCTACAACCAATGGATGAACGACAAGCTTTACAGCACCGCCGCGCAGTTGCCAGCCGACGAACTTGCCAAAGATCGCGGCGCATTTTTCGGCTCGCTCCTGGGCACTTTGAACCACATCATGGTTGCCGACATCGTTTGGTTAAAACGCTTTTCTAACCATCCCGCGCATCATTCAGCTTTGGATGAGATCCGCGCAACACCCCAGCCGCATGCCTTGGCGCAAATATTAATAAATGATTTTGCCGCATTAACCCTGCAACGTCAGAAGTTAGACAAGACATTAATCGCATGGTGCGAACAGCTAAAACCCGCTGATCTTGGCTATACGTTAGTTTATGAAAATATGAAAGGTGAAGCACAAAGCAAAAACTTCGGCAGCCTGATGCTGCACTTTTTTAATCATCAAACGCACCATCGAGGCCAAGCGACTACATTATTGTCACAACAGGACTTGGATGTGGGCGTTACGGATTTGCTGGCGTTGATAGATGATCAAGTGTAATGGGCCTTAACTCTCAAGCTCTTCCAAATAGATTTTGAGTCAGCCATCCATGCTAAAATGGAATCAGTCTCTTAGCATTGCTTAAAGCAAAACCACAATCCGTTCATTTCTCAACTGCATGGTGTTTATCAAGGTGTCAGAATTTCACGCAAAAATAGACGAGGCAACGACAGGATGCCCCACATCACTGTTAGATTTCGATTATGAAAATCCGCGCCTGACGACAGGTGATGATCTGTCTACGCATGACGAAAAAAGCATGATTTGCTCATTGCGTGATATTGCGGCATTGGATGAATTGATTCAGTCAATTTGTAACAACGGTTATTTTAATCTTGAGCCATTGATTGTATTGGGAGAAGAAAGTGGACCATTTGCTGTTTTGGAAGGCAATAGACGACTCGCTGCAATTAAACTTATTAAAAATAGAGATTTAGCTAGAGAATGTAAGGTTTCATTACCGGCTGTCATTTCTCAAAAAGTGCTTGATTCTATTGAGCGCGTCAGTGTCTGGCGAGTTGCAAAAAAGGATGATGCTCAAGCATTTATCGGCTTTAAACACATCAATGGACCTTATCGCTGGGATGCCTATGCCAAGGCTCGCTACGTTGCTGACTGGTATAAAAAAGAAAAAAGCAGTGGTTTAACTATCGAATCCATTGCCAGACAGCTGGGCGATGATAACGACACAATTCGCGCCTATATCGGTGCAGTTTTAGTATTGGAGCAGGCGGAAGAAGAGCGCTTATTCGATATAAAAGATCGTTACAATCGAGGTCGTTTTGCCTTTTCACATTTATATACCGCATTAGGCAGAAAGGAGTATCAAGAATTTCTGGGGTTAACTAAAGGTTGGAATCACTCACCGGATGAACAGCCGATAGAGGGTAAAAAAACACCGCAACTTAAAGAGGTTTTAACGTATTTTTACGGCTCAAAACAAAACAATCAACCCTCTCTGATAAAAAGTCAAAACCCAGACCTCAAAAACTTGGGTGAAGTTTTGATACATGAGATTGCCTTGGCAAAAGTAAGAGGAGGTGCTGATCTTAAAGCTGCTCATAACGAAGTCCGTGGTGCGGGTGAGGTATTCAGCGAAGCACTGGTTCAGGCAAGCCTTAAAATTGATGCCGCTATCGATTTGCTTGCAAAATACGATGGTTCATCTTCATTACTGTCAATCTCTAAAGAACTGGCTGAAAAATCAGACATATTATTTCAGACCATGCAACGCAAGCATGATAAATCAGTAAATAAGTAGTCACAGGTAAAGGATGACATGATTGAAACACCGCTGGCGATACTTCCTCTGGATTGTGATGACCAAGAAATTTGTGATTGGTTTGAACTGTATACTTTATCGTCTGAATTTCACTCAGCAAGCTTTAGCGAACTTTCCAGAATGTGGGATAAGCGTAGAAACTCTGAGAATTTAGATTTTCAGGCATCTACAGGATCGGAAGAAGATGCGTTTTTGGAAACTATCTATCAAACGGTTCGCGAAAGGACAGATTACTTGGGTGACTGCTATCCTTTTAGTTTTAGCGATAATGATGAAGAGCTTATTTTCAATAAAGATGCGCTAAATGAGGGTTCTATCATCTACATTTTTTGTTTGTTCATATCGAACACAAATAATGAAGTAATTTTTGATGATGATTCATTCTTTACTATCAACAATCAAGTACGGGATTTATTTCAAGCATGTTCTACTTGGGCGGCAGCTGGCGAGGTTGATGGACATTCTTATTCTTTTGGCTTTCCTCGCCCCGACCATTCTAGTTTTTTACCTAAACTTACAACGATTTACCAATATTTTTCTGATGGGAAAGTGAGAAATGCACCTCTCTCTGGAGTGTCTGTTAACCCTAAAGACGAGCAAATGGATGTAATCGCTTGGAAACCCCGACGTGATGGAGCTGCAGGAACCTATTATTTATTGGGACAGGTTGCTACTGGACAGAATTGGAATAATAAAAGTGTAATGGGAGCAATCAAACCATTTCATGAAATATGGTTTGACCAAATACCTTCTAGCACGCCTACGGGGGCAATGTTTATTCCATTTAATATTTTTCCAACAAACAACGAATCTCTTAAAGAAAGACTTTTTGTATTAACTAAAATTTTTGGCAATATTTACTATCGATACTGCATACCTTACCTTGCCCAAAAGGGATTGGATCTTGGCAAAGCCAATAAAGACTTAACTATTGAAAGACTCGAAGACATCGACAAAATCAGCGTTTGGGTTCAAGAAGTAATCGAAAAATTTCGAGGTGCTTGTGTCTACTCTTAGTAAAAAAATAATAAGTCCTTTGCGCTACCCTGGAAGCAAGGCAACTTTTTTGAATGTTATTTTAGACTTTATTGCAACCCATAACTTGCAAGGAAAAGAAATTGTAGAGCCTTACGCGGGCAGCGCTATTGTTTCGCTTTCTCTTGTTGCTAATGAGATTGTTAAAAGAGCAACACTGGTCGAAAGAGATCCACTTATTTATTCTTTTTGGAAAGCTGTTTTCAATTACTCCGATACGCTAATTACTTCTATAGAGGATGTCGACGTTAATATCGATTCCTGGCATTATTTCAGGGAATTTCTTAAATACGATCAACCTGATGAAGATCGTATTCCTGAATTGGCATTAGCAGGTCTTTTTCTCAACAGAACAAATTTTTCCGGTATTCTGCATAGCGGGCCTGTTGGCGGTAGAAGCCAAAACTCCAAATACCAAATAGACTGTCGATTTAACAAGAAAGATATAATTTCAAGAATTCAGAAAATTGCTTTATTAGGAAATTCAATTTCCGTGGTATTCGGCGATGCGCTAAATCTGCTTGATAAAGTACCTACCGTAAATAACAGTACACACTTCTTCTATATTGACCCGCCTTACTTTAAGCAGGGCTCACAACTCTATAGATTTCACTATAAAACAGTGGATCATAAGCGTTTATCCGATGTTCTTAGGAATGCAAATTATCCTTGGCTTCTCAGTTACGACAAACATGAATTTATTGCGTTACTGTATGATGGTTTTCTACAAAATCATCATAATTTTAGGTATATGACAAAAATACCCAAACAAGAAAAAGAATTGGTTATTAGTAATATGCCGAGAATTCAACTTATAAATGCAACATCCAACAAGTTATCGTCATTAAACGAAACTACTGCACAAAATATCTCCCATAGTGTTTTGTAACTGAGTAATGTAATCCCATTAAACCTGATTCTTAACCGCCCCTAACAAAACTCCCCGCTCCGATTCCTTCTTCGCCACCTTATCCCGCAAATACACGGGCATAGCTTGGTCGACATCGACGGCTTGACCTTGGCTGAAGCCCCAGGCTCCCAATTTGGCTATGCTGCCCGCCCTGGGTAAAGCATCGCTGTGGTAGTCAGTGACTAGACCATCCAACCGGGCAAGGAGTTGTTGATGATAAACGCCCCAACCCGAGCCGACGCCAACACCGGACAATTCCGGAAAAACAATATTTTCAGCGGGGGTAACGGCTTCTTCGCCGATCAATTCGGCATAGCCATCGGCATTGCGCTGATAGACGCCCCAAAAAATTTCCCCCATGCGGGCATCCATCGCGACATACGCAACGCTGTCATCATGCTGATCAAAAAAATCCTGCGCGATAGCGGCTAGCGTGGACACCGGCACTACGGGCAAATCTGCTCCAAAGGCAATGCCTTGAATCACGCTGGTGGCGATGCGCACGCCGGTAAACGAGCCAGGGCCACGACTGAATGCCAGTGCATCGAGTTGTTGCGGCGTTAATCCGGCATCGGCTAGTAGCGAATCGATCATCGGCAAGATCAGTTTGGTGTGTTTTTGGGGAGCGAGTTCAAATCGTTCTACTAACGCGTCATCAATAAATAAAGCAGCCGAACAAGCTTCGGTGGATGTTTCCACAGCTAATAATTTCATTATTTGAGTAATCTCTTAAAATTCAATTTTGTAGGAGCGGGCCTTGCCCGCGAATAGGTTGAGGTGATGAATAATCGCGGGCATAGCCCGCTCCTACTTTTGTTCCTGAAAGAACGCCTGCACGTCTTCAATGTTCCGGGTGCGCTTCATCGCCGGGACGCTATCCAAAAATATCTGTCCGTAAGAGCGTTTTAATAAACGCGGATCGCAGACCATCAGCACGCCGCGATCGGTAACATCGCGAATCAAGCGTCCTATGCCTTGCCGCAGAGCAATCACCGCGGTCGGCAATTGGTAGGTAAAGAAAGGATTGCGGCCCTGTTTGGTCATGGCTTCCATGCGCGCTTTGAGTACCGGATCACCGGGCGATGCGAACGGGAGTTTGTCGATAATCACGCAAGATAAGGCTTCGCCTCTAACATCGACACCTTCCCAAAAACTGGAGGTGCCCAGCAACACGGCATTGCCGGCGTCCTTAAACTGATCCAGTAACACGCCTTTGGGCCGACTGCCTTGAATCAGCAAGGGGTAGTCGATTTTATCGCGCAATAATGCCGCCGCTTCCTGCAATGCGCGATGGCTGGTAAACAAAAAGAATGCCCGGCCTTTACTGGCTTGCAGTACCGGCAACGCAAATTCGACGATGCGCGGAATAAAATCAGGATCGTTAGGTTGCGGCAGGCCTTTCGGGTGATAGAACAGCGACTGATTAGCAAAATCGAACGGACTGCCCCAGCTGGCGGTGGCGGCATTGCCCAGGCCTAAATTATTGGCAAAATGATCGAAACGATTACCGACGCTTAAGGTCGCTGAGGTAAAAATCCAGGTGGCTTTATGCTGTGCCATAAACGCGCGAAATTCGCCGGCAATGTCCAACGGCGTTCGGCTTAAGCTAAAAGTGTTTTTATAAGTTTCGTACCAGCGAATCCATTTGCCGCTGTTATCTTCGAGGATTACTTTAAGTTGCTGCACCAGCTCGTCGGCGCGTTTAAAGCAGGTTTCCAGCCCCTTGGTTTTAACCGAGGCCAGTTCCAGTTGATCGCTTACACGCTGCAACTGGTCTTTGACTGCGATCATACCTGCAGCCAGCTTGGGATTATTATCGATGTCCTGCCAGTCGCCGCGTCTAAGTTCTATACCAAAAGCTAGACGCAGATCTTTGACTTCATGTTCCAAATCCTCGCAAGCCGTGCGCAACGCTGGAATATCGGTGGCATCCTTGAAGTATTCCATCAACGAGTCTTTGGCCAAATCATTGAGCTGTTTGGCACTGACGGTAATGCCTAAAAAATTGGAGGCGGTATCGGCCAATTGATGCGCCTCGTCGATAATCACCACTTCGGCATTGGGTAATAACTCGCCGAAACCGTTATCGCGAATCGACCAATCGGCGCATAGCAGATGATGATTAACCACCAGAATTTCGGACTCTTGGGCTTTTTTTCTGGCCTTAACCAGAAAACATTCGGCAAAGTCCGGGCAATCCTGGCCCAGGCAATTGTCGATACTGGAGGTCGCTTGATACCAGATGGGATCGGCCTCAGCGACATCAGGCATCTCTGAGACATCACCGGTTTTGGTGCGTTTTGCCCAGGAACTGATTTTGGCCAGTGAGGCCGCGTCTTCCTTGCTAAAACCCAGCGACGACGTCATCGAATTGGTTAGCCGATAAGTACACAAATAGTTAGCACGACCTTTTAACAAGGCGGCCAAAAACGGCGTTTTCATGGCCTTGCGGATTACCGGTAAATCTTTATTGAATAACTGATCTTGCAGGTTTTTGGTGCCGGTCGAGATAATGACTTTTTTGCCGGACTGAATGGCGGGCACCAAATAAGCAAAGGTTTTGCCGGTACCGGTACCCGCTTCGGCAATCAAATTTTCATTATCGTCAATCGCCTTGGCAATCGCCTCCGCCATTTCCAGCTGTGCGGCTCGCGGCTGGTAGCCGGAAATAACCTGCGCCAACGCGCCATTGTCACCAAAAAATTGTTTTGTATCTGTCACATCAATAGATAAAGTTACTACGCTAAACCGCAACGTAAAAGCTAACAGCAGCGTCGATAAAAAGATCGTCAATCTTACCAGTCAATAATCGTTTTTTTTGACAAAATTTCTGCATCAACCGTAAATTGCGATACATTGCATTACTTGCCCAAAATACCAACTCAAGAGGTAAACAAATGAACATCCAACCCAGACTCCAGTGCTTACTACCCTTACTAATGGCAACTTTGTTTAGTACCACGGTTATCGCAGCCGACTTTGATCGTGCCGCAATAGAAACTTTGCTGGCAAAGGCTGATAAGGAACATCCTGCGGATCTAAAACGCAAAGATTTAAGAAATCTGGATTTATCAGGGCTGGATTTTCGTCATGCGGATTTATGGGGCGCCGACTTGCGCAATGCCGATTTCAGCAATAGCAATTTATCGGGATTGAATTTGGACTTAACGGTGATGTCCAATATCAATTTATCAGGTGCAAATCTTAGCAACAGCAGCATTTTTGGCGTACACATGGGCAGCGCCAACTTAAGCAATGCCAATTTAAGCGGCAGTCGCTTTATCGCCAATCTGGACCGCGCTAACCTGAGCAATGCCAATATCAGCAATGCCAATTGGGGTGTGGATATGAAAAACCAGCCGATGGGTTTGATGCGTGTCAGTTTGAATCATGCCAATCTATCGGGTGCTAATCTGACCAATGCCAATCTTAACCGTGCGTTGTTAAGGCTCGCCAATCTCTCCAACAGCACGTTAAAAAACACCGTATTCGCCCATTCTGATATGACGGGTGCCAATTTAACTGGCGCAGATTTGTCAGGCGCGGACCTATCGGGCTGCAATCTTGAAGGCACAGATTTTAGCAATAGCGACTTACAAGGCACCCGCTTTGCCGGGGTTAAAAACAAATCCCAACTCAAAGGCCTGGATTCCAGCAAGCATGTTGACTCGGCGATTTTCGAATAAGTCGAAAAACTCGAGGCACAAAAAAAGGGGCATGATAAAAATCATGCCCCTTTTATTTTATGGCGATGGGCTAGGGATTCGAACCCCAGGAACCTTACGGTTCAACGGTTTTCAAGACCGCCGCTTTCGACCACTCAGCCAGCCCACCTTTAACTTTCAATCCCTTTAGCAGTAAACTCTTGTCCTCAAGAGCCGTGCATTGTATAGAGTGAATCGCATTTTTGCAACATTAACCTTCCGCTTAATCTTATAAATGTTGTATCAACACATCGGCAAATTCACTGCATTTTACTTCAGTAGAACCTTCCATTAACCGCGCGAAGTCATAAGTGACGTGTTTACCGGCAATTGCTGCGTCCATGGCGTTGATAATGGCATCGGCGGCTTCAGTCCAGCCTAAGTAGCGCAACATCATTTCACCCGACAGAATTAACGAACCCGGATTTACCTTATCTAACCCTGCATACTTAGGCGCGGTGCCGTGGGTAGCCTCAAATACTGCAGTGCCGGTTTGATAATTGATATTGCCACCTGGCGCAATACCGATACCACCGACTTGTGCCGCCAGCGCGTCGGATAAATAGTCACCGTTTAGATTGAGCGTGGCGATCACATCGAAATCTTCCGGGCGAGTCAACACTTGTTGCAGGGCAATATCGGCAATTGCATCTTTAATTAAAATACGGCCTTGTGCCAATGCGGCTGCCTGCTCTTGATCTGCCGCCGCCTGGCCCAAGCTGCTACGGGTTCTTTCCCATTGTGACCAAGTGTATGTCTGCTCAGGATAATCACCTTCCGCCAGCGCGTAAGCCCAATTCCGAAAAGCCCCTTCAGTGTATTTCATGATATTGCCTTTATGGACAATCGTCAGGCTTTTGCGCTGGTTGGCAATGGCGTACTCAATTGCAGCACTTATCAATCGCTCCGTGCCTTGTTGCGATACCGGCTTAATGCCAATACCGGAACTTTCCGGAAAGCGGATTTTTGCGTATTGAGCGGGGAAGTTAAGTTGCAACAATTGCAGGAAACGCAAATTGTCTGGGCTGCCTTGCTCGAACTCAATACCCGCGTAGATGTCTTCGGTATTTTCGCGAAATATAACCATATCGACGGCATCAGGCCTTTTGACTGGCGACGGCACGCCCTTAAACCAACGCACCGGTCGCAAGCATACGTATAAATCCAACATTTGCCGCAGTGCGACATTAAGGGAACGAATGCCGCCGCCCACGGGTGTGGTTAATGGGCCTTTGATGGATACCAAATATTCGCGACAGGCGTTAACCGTTTCGTCGGGCAACCAGGTATTAAATAATCGATGAGCTTTTTCGCCGGCGAATACTTCCAGCCAGTGGATTTTTCGGGTGCTGCCATAGACCTTAGCAACCGCAGTATCTAATACTCTGACAGTGGCCCGCCATATATCGGGGCCGGTGCCGTCGCCTTCTACGTAAGGAATGATCGGATAATCTGGAACAATCAATTTACCGTTGCTAAAACTAATACGGCTGGCGGTTGAGGGCGGGACGCGGTGATTCATAACAAGCTCCTAAAGATATTGGAAACTGGCAAGTTTGCATAATAACAAACGCTCAACAATTTACAGCACACCCATAACTCATAACACTTAAAAGCGCTGTCATTGACAACATTCTTTATTTAGAAACGATGTGTTAACGGTTGCCGGTAGATAAGCACAAGCGTAAAGCCTTATAATTCCTGACTTGGGACAAAATCCATAACCCATGAATCTTTTAATTATTTTTTAAAGCTGGAGATTTCAATGCATAACGTGACGTTAATAAAAGGTGATGGAATTGGTCCTTCGATTATGGATGAGGCAGTTAAAGTAATCGACGCATCAGGTGTGAAAATTCACTGGGAAGAAGCTTATGCGGGTATGGCTGCTTTTGAAAAATTTGGCACGCCGCTGCCTGATGAAACGATGGCATCGATTGATAAAACGCGCTTGGCGTTTAAAGGCCCATTAACTACTGGTGTGGGCGGTAACGGCTTTAGAAGTATCAACGTGGCATTGCGTCAAAAGTATGATTTATACGCCAACGTCCGCCCAGCCAAGAGCTGGCCTGGCGTTAAAACCCGTTATGAAGATGTCGATATTGTTATCGTTCGGGAAAACACCGAAGGACTTTATGCTGGTTTAGAGCATTATCTGACACCGAAAAAAGACATCGCCGAAAGTTTGGCCGTCGTCACCAGAACTGGCTCTGAAAGAATCATCGAATATGCATTTCAATACGCTCGTGATAATCAGCGTAAAAAAGTCACCGTCTGTCACAAAGCCAATATCTTAAAATACAGCCAAGGCTTATTTTTAGATGTGGCCAGAGAAATTGCGCCTAAATATCCAGACATTCAATACGATGAAAAGATTATTGATGCCGCTTGTATGCACATGGTAATGAACCCGCATCAGTTTGATGTCGTGGTATGTACCAATATGTTTGGCGATATTTTGTCGGATTTGACTGCCGGTTTGGTCGGTGGCTTAGGATTAATTCCTGGCGCTAATATCGGCAAAGATGCGGCACTTTTTGAAGCCGTACATGGCAGTGCACCTGATATTGCCGGAAAAAATATCGCAAACCCTACTGCGGTGATTATGGCCGGGGTGATGCTGTTACATCATTTGGGCGAGCATGAAGCCGCTGACAAAGTGCAAAAAGCTGTCGAAAAAGTAGTCAATGAAGGTATTTATGTGACGCCTGACATTAACCCACAGTCCCAAGCGGGCACTGTAGAAATGGGTAATGCTATTGTTGCTGCTTTGCAGTAAATAAAAAAGGCGGTTTGCCATTGGCAAACCGCCTAAGTTTTATCAGCAGGTTAGCTATTTGGCTTAATTGATAGCCAGCATATTATCCAATGCATGGATAGCATATTTAGCATCTTCCGCAGGCACTGAAATCTGATTGACGACATGCCCTGCCACCAAATTTTCCAGCACCCAAGCTAAATGTTGCGGATCAGTTCTAAACATAGTCGAGCACATGCACAAGGTTGGCGACATAAAATGTACGTTTTTACCTTGCGCTTTACATTCTTCATGCAAACGATTAACCAAGTTTAATTCAGTTGCCACCAGCCAGCGGGTATTAGGTTCCGCCTCGCGCACAGTCTTTAAGATGTATTCAGTTGATCCGACATAATCGGCCTTTTGCACCACCTCAAAACAAGCTTCCGGATGTGAAATTACCTTAGTTTCCGGAAAACGTTGCTTAAAGTTATCGATTTGCTCAGGTTGAAAGACTTGATGCACTGAACAATAGCCGCTCCAAAGAATGATTTTTGCTTTGCGAATTTCCTCTTCAGTCAAACCGCCCATCGGCTTGGTGAAATCCCAAACGACCATTTCATCCAGTGGAATGCCCATGCGATAACCGGTATTGCGGCCCAAATGCTGATCGGGGAAAAACAAAATTTTTGCCCGCTTAGCGAAGCTCCATTCCAAGATTTTTTGCGCATTCGATGAAGTACACACGATGCCCTCATGCTTACCGCAAAACGCTTTAAGGTCGGCAGCGGAATTGATGTACGTTACCGGAGTAACTTCATTTTCCACATCAAGCACCTGCGCCAATTCATTCCAGCATTTTTGCACTTTGATCAGGTTGGCCATATCAGCCATAGAGCAACCGGCGGCCATGTCAGGCAAAATGGCGATTTGATCAGGACGAGACAAAATATCCGCCACTTCCGCCATAAAATGCACGCCGCAAAACACTATATATTCAGCGTCGGATTCAGCGGCATTGCGGGATAACTTTAAAGAATCGCCGGAAAAATCCGCATGTTTAAACACTTCATCACGTTGATAATGGTGACCCAGTATCACACAACGTTTGCCCAGTTTAGCTTTGGCAGCAACAATGCGAGCGTCGCATTCTTCATCAGTGAGTAATGCGTAATCTTGGATGGGTAAGGCGGTAGCAGTCATGTTTTATCAAAAAGACAGTAGATTAAAGATTGGAGTTCATCTTTTAAGAGTTATTTGCCCGAATCAATCGAGCTAATTATGGAGCGGTAATTTGTACAACTGCAGCATTAAAAAGTATGCCGCTAGCAACCAGCATACCCAAAATAATAACAAGGGCAATGCCAATTATTTTAAGAATTTTTATTAAAGTCTTATCGGACTTTATCCAAGACAGCGCATCACCTTGTTTTTCTTGTTTCATTGTTGAATCAGTAAACTTTAGGCTTATTAATTCACCGCGAGTATGCCGCTAAAACTCGCTAAACAACGAGCATTAACGGCACTCACGATTTTGTTAAAGCTTTGCCAATACTGCTGCGACTGTTTCACCCATCGCGGCAGGTGTCGGACAAATAGTGACACCTAATTCTCTCAAGATGGCCACTTTTTCTGCAGCGCTTTCCCCCGCTGAAGAGATAATCGCTCCGGCATGACCCATGCGACGACCTTCTGGTGCGGTTAATCCGGCAATATATGCAATAAGTGGTTTGGTCATGTGCTCTTTCGCATACAAACCAGCTTCCACTTCTTGTGGTCCACCGATCTCGCCAATCATGATCACAACTTTAGTTTCTGAATCTTGCTCGAATATTTCCAGAATGTCGCGATGTGAACTGCCGTTGATCGGATCGCCACCGATGCCCACAGAAGTAGACACGCCAATACCCAGCGCTTTCATTTGATCGGCGGCTTCGTAGCCCAACGTACCAGACCGGCCGACGATACCGACATTGCCTTGCTTATAAATGTGCCCAGGCATAATGCCCAACATCGCGCGCCCCGGACTGATAGTGCCGGCGCAATTAGGGCCGGTTAACACCATTCTTTCTTCTTTTGGGAAGCGGCGCAGAAAGTTTTTCACTTTCATCATGTCTTGGGTCGGGATGCCGTCGGTGATGGCCACGCAGTATTTAATGCCCGCGTCCGCGGCTTCCATGATGGAATCTGCGGCAAAAGCCGGTGGTACAAAGATGATGCTGGCTTCAGCGCCGACTTGATTGACAGCTTCTTTGACGGTATTGAAAACCGGTCTATCCAAATGTTTTTGACCGCCTTTACCCGGCGTGATGCCGCCGACGACATTGGAACCATAGTTGATCATGTCTTGAGCATGAAAAGTGCCTATTTTGCCGGTAAAGCCTTGAACAATAATGCGCGTCGTTTCGTTAATTAAAATAGCCATTCGTTATCCCCTTAGCGTTCGTTTGCAACAACTTCATTACGTGCTTTGACCGCTTTTTCAGCAGCCTCTGCCAATGTATCTGCCGTAATGATGGGCAAGCCGCTTTCAGCAATAATGCGTCGACCTTCTTCAACGTTGGTACCTGATAATCTGACGATTAACGGGATTTTCATATCGATTTTCTTGACGGCTTCAACCACACCTTCGGCAATCCAATCGCAACGGTTAATACCGGCAAAGATGTTGACCAGCATGGCTTTAACGCCTTTGTCTGCAAGCACTAATCGAAAAGCTTTTTCAGTACGTTCAGCCGAAGCGCCGCCGCCGACATCCAAAAAGTTTGCAGGTTCGCCGCCAGCCAGCTTAATCATGTCCATGGTCGCCATCGCCAAGCCCGCGCCGTTGATCATACAGCCGATGTCACCATCCAAACCGACATAACTTAAGCCGCGATCACCCGCTGCGGTTTCGCGTGGATCTTCCTGGGTTTTATCACGCAATTCGGCAACTTTATGCTGGCGGAATAAAGCGTTATCGTCGAAGCCCATTTTGGCATCCAACGCGATTAATTCATTGTTGCTATTAATCACCAGTGGGTTAATTTCCAGCATGGAGGCATCAAGATCACGCAGCGCACGATAGCAACCTTTAATGGTTTTGACGGCGTGGCTTAACAATGCAGGCTCTAAACCTAAGGCAAAGGCCATTTCACGGGCTTGATAATCCTGCAAACCTACTGCGGGTGAAATATAAATTTTGGTAAGTGCATCGGGATTGTTTGCAGCCAAGTCTTCAATTTCCATCCCACCTTGCGCAGAACCGACCATCACAATGCGCTCTGAGCTACGATCCACCAAAAAACTAAAATACAGTTCTTTAACGATATTCGTGCCTGCTTCAATGTAAAGCCTACCGCAGACTTTGCCGGCCGGACCGGTTTGATGTGTTACCAGTTTTTTTCCCAGCAACGCTTCGGCAGCCGCTTCAACTTCATCATGGGTTTTGCAAATCTTGATACCGCCCGCTTTACCGCGCGCACCTGAGTGAATTTGGGCTTTAACCGCCCAGACATTGCCACCGATTTCTCTGGCGCGTTGCACCGCTTCTTCCGGACTATAGGCCAAGCCACCTTCGGCGATTTTAACGCCGTAGCCAGCTAAAAGTTCTTTGGCTTGATACTCATGAATATCCACAGCATCTCTCTCTTTAAGTTGTTATTTCGTTTTTGCAGCAATCGCTTCTGCTGCTCTCACCACGTTATTGGCCATTCTTTCGGAAGCCGCATCAATCAGTCGACCATCCAGTGCAGCGGCGCCTTTACCTTGCGCGGCAGCTTCTTTAAGCGCCACCAGAATACGTTTGGCTTTATCAACTTCAGCCGCTGGTGGCGTAAACACTTCGTTAGCCAGTTCAACTTGAGAAGGATGAATCGCCCATTTGCCTTCACAGCCCAACGCAGCTGCTCTTCTTGCCGCCAATCTAAAGCCGTCTGGATCTTTAAAGTCACCAAATGGACCATCGATAGGACGCAAGCCGTAAGCACGGCAAGCAACGGTCATACGGCTGATGGCAGCGTGCCATTGATCACCGGGATAATCAGGATTTAAGCCACCGATGTTGGTAGTTCTGGCACGATTGCTGGCGGCATAATCAGCAACACCAAAATGTAAGGCTTCAAGACGACCGGATGCGCCGTTGCGAGCGATGTCTTCAACATTGGCCATGCCCAAGGCAGTTTCGATCAGTGCTTCAATGCCGATTTTGTGTTTCAGGCCTTGTTGCATTTCCAATTGATTGAGCATCGCTTCAACCATATATACATCGCCATAAACACCGACTTTAGGAATCAAAACGGTTTCTAATTTTTCACCACACTGCTCGACCAAATCAACCACGTCGCGCACCATGTATTGGGTATCCAAACCATTAATACGCACAGAAATGGTAATGCCATGTCCTTTCCAGTCCAGATCATTGATCGCTTGAATAACGTTTTTTCTGGCGGTTAATTTGTCATCTGGAGCAACCGCATCTTCCAAGTCCAGAAAAATGAAATCCACGCCGCTTTTTAATGCTTTTTCAAACATTTCAGGGCTAGATCCGGGAACAGCCAATTCGCAACGTTGCACGCGCTGAACCGACGCTGTGTAGAGAGTATGACTCATTGATACCTTCCTAAAGATTGTAGTGAGCGCTGATGTCAGCACTAAAACGGTTATCTCCAGCCTAAACCAGACATAAATCAACCGGGCATTTTACTTTTAGAGAATTCAAAGTCAATTTATAACACGTCTGCTCAGTCTTGGCGCGCCGCAAACCTTGCCGATTTCGGGTGGCTATGTCATTATTGCCGCCTTTTTTGGGGTTTGGCATCCAAGCCGCCCATCTTAAAAAACACCCACTTTCATTCAATTCCTAAACTAAAGAGGCAACCCCATGGCTGGTCGTAACCACCTATTCATACCTGGCCCAACTAATGTGCCGCACGAAGTGCTCAGCGCCATGCATATTCCTATGGAAGATCATCGTTCACCGATTTTTCCTAAGCTGCTGACGCCTCTTTTACAGGATTTGAAAAAAGTCTTCAAAACTGAAACAGGGCAAGCGTTTATCTTTCCTGCAACAGGTACTGCAGGCTGGGAAGTTGCGCTGACCAACACCTTAAATCCCGGCGATAAAGTGTTAATTTATCGCTTTGGTCAATTCAGCCACTTGTGGGCTGAAATGGCTAAACGCCTGGGTTTTGATGTCGAAATTCATCAAGAAACTTGGGGCAAAGGTATTCCTTTAGACAAAATCGAAGCACGTTTAAAAGAAGACACCAACCACGAAATCAAAGCAGTTTTGGCAACACATAACGAAACTGCTACCGGCGTCACCAGCGACATCGGCGGCGTCCGTAAAGCACTGAATGCAGCTAACCACCCTGCTCTGCTGTTTGTTGACGGTGTTAGTTCTATTGCCAGCCTTGATTTTCGCATGGACGAATGGGGCGTTGACGGAGCTATCAGCGGTTCACAAAAAGGTTTCATGTTGCCGGCCGGCGGCGCGTTTTTGGCGTTTAGTCAAAAAGCATTGCAAGCTGCGGAAACCAATACATATCCGCGTTGCTTTTTGGATTTGAAAGACCAAGCCAATGCCAACAAAGACGGCTACACACCGTACACCCCTAACCTGCCGTTGTTATACGGTCTACGCAAATCATTGGATTTGTTATTAGAAGAAGGTTTGGAAAATGTTTACGCTCGTCACTATCGTCTAGCTGAAGGCGTTCGTAAAGCCGTTGCCGCTTGGGGTTTAACTCAGTGCGCGCAACCTGGTTTTGAATCAAACACAGTGACAGCTATCGTTGTGCCGGAAGGCAAAGATGCCAAGACAGTTATCAGCATCGCTTTCAGCAAATACAACATCTCACTAGGTGCTGGTTTGTCTGAAGTTGCCGGTAAAGTATTCCGCATCGGCCATGTCGGCGATATGAATGATGTTTCTTTGCTGGGCGCTATTGCCGGTGTAGAAATGGCGTTGCTGGACAGCGGCATTGACATCAAGCCAGGCAGCGGCGTTGCGGCAGCGATTGAATACTATCGCGCTACTGCAAAATAGTAAGCACTAACCCGCAAAACAAGGCCCAGGGCGAAAAGGCTTAGCTTTTTTGCCCTGGGCCTTTTTTATTTATCGTAGGATGGGTAGAGTGATAACGAAACCCATCATAAATCTACACATGGAGAAACTCCCCCATGAGCAAACCTAAAGTTTTTATCACCCGTCGCTGGCCTGCCGCGGTTGAAGCCAAACTCAAAACTCTTTATGACGTCACGCTTAATAAAGACGACCGCCCACTGACGGCGGCTGAACTCAAACACGCCCTGCAAAATTATGACGCTGTGTGCCCTACGGTATGTGATGCGCTTACCGCCGATGTCATCAACGTTGAAGACAAGCGCTGCAAAATTCTCGGCAATTTCGGCGTCGGTTACAACCACATTGATGTTGACGCCGCCAAACAGCAAGGCTTAATCATCACTAACACCCCCGGCGTGTTAACCCACAGCACGGCCGATGTAGCGATGACTTTATTATTGATGTCAGCACGACGCGGTGCCGAAGGTGATCGTTTGGTACGCGCGCAAAAATGGACCGGCTGGTGCCCGACACACATGCTGAGCACTGATGTTACCGGCGCCACGCTAGGGCTGATCGGCTTTGGCCGCATCGCCCAAGCCATGGCCAAAAAAGCCCACCACGGCTTCGGGATGAAAATTGTTTACTTCAACCCCAGCCCGGCCAATGAGTACGTGGTTGAAGACCTTAACGCCACCCGCTGCCAATCGGTTGAAGAACTGCTGCAAGCGGCTGACTTTGTCTCGCTGCATTGTCCCGGAGGCGCAGCCACCAAACATCTAATTAATGCCGAGCGACTCAAGCTGATGAAACCAACCGCCCACCTGATCAATACCGCTCGCGGTGATGTGGTAGACAGTGAAGCATTGATTGAGGCACTTAAAAACAACACCATTACCGGTGCCGGTCTTGATGTTTACGAAGGTGAGCCGAACGTTGCCCAAGGTTTTTTATCATTGGAAAATGTCACCCTGCTGCCGCACCTGGGCAGCGGCACATTGGGTACGCGTATTGCCATGGGTGAAAAAGTATTGGCTAATCTTGCCGCGTTCTTTGCCGGTGAACCGTTACCTGACAGGGTGATTTAGGCAATAACGACGGGAAGCACTTATGCCGAGTCATTCTTGTTGGGTTTCGCGTTGCTCTACCCAACCTACAAAACTAATGGCTGCCCATTAGCAACTCACGCCCTTCACCTTGCACGAGCAACGTAATTTCCATATCGGGCTTTGGCAAAAACCCTTGGCCCATTTCTGACCATTCAATAAAACACACGCAGTCTTGCGCCAAATAATCGCGGATACCGATCCATTCAAGTTCTTCCGGATCTGCCACGCGATACAAATCAAAATGAAAGATTTTGCGGTCATGCACTTGGTACTCTTCCACCAAATTATAAGTCGGACTTTTAACCGCACCGGTGTGGCCCGCTGCTCTTAAAAAACCGCGCACCAAGGTGGTTTTGCCTGCTCCCAGCTCGCCGTGTAAAAACACTAAACACTTTGACGGCAGCTTTGCCCACAACTCCCGCCCAAAATGTTCGGTAGCCGCGGTATCTTCTAAATATCGTTTCATCAATTAACCAAAATTCTAAGATAAGACATTAAATCGCCGGCCAGCAGGCCGCGCTCACCGTCTTGCAGCGCCGCTTTATCAGCCGCTAGGCCGTGAATATAAACCCCTTGTTGCGCGGCCTGTTGTAACGGCAAGCCTTGCGCCACCAATCCACCAATCACACCAGCCAACACGTCGCCCATACCGCCCGAAGCCATGCCCGGATTGCCGGTGTTAGCAACAGCCAGCTCATTTTCAGAGGCAATCACGGTACCGGCACCTTTAACAATGGCGACACCGCCGTATTTGGCTTGAATTACGGTCGCTGCGGCATAGCGGTCTTGTTGAATGCCTGCTGTCGAGCAGCTTAGCAAGCGTGCCGCTTCGCCGGGATGAGGTGTCAGCACTCGATTGTCACTATATGATGGTGAAGCTGCCAATAGATTCAAGCCATCAGCGTCAATCACCATGGGCTTAGCTGAATCTATAACCGCCCGAAATAGCTCTTTTGACCAATCAGACTGCCCTAAGCCGGGCCCAAGCACAATGACACTGGCTTTTGCTAATAATGGCAACAACTGCTCGGCATTTTCGACGCCTTGACACATTAATTCAGGCCGGTTCAAATTCATCAGACCGGCATGTTCAGCGCGAGTTGCCACACTGACCAGCCCGGCACCCACACGCAACGCCGCCTCTCCAGCCAATCTGGCCGCACCTGAGTAACCCTTATCGCCACCAATAATCAACACATGGCCGTTATTACCTTTGTGCGCACAACGCTTACGCGGCGACATCGACTGATAAAGAACTCTCCTTGCAGACACCCGCACTTGGCTAAACACAGCCTCCGGCACAGCCAATGAAGCATATTCAATCTCGCCGCAAACCTCTGCCGCCAAACCGGTAAACAAGCCTTGCTTAAGGGCGATAAAAGTCACTGTCACATCGGCAACAACAGCATCGCCCAATATATGGCCGGTATCGGCATGTAAACCCGAAGGAATGTCGACTGCCACTACATTAGCGGCACTGGTATTAATGGCCGCAATAGCATCAGCATAAAGCCCGGAGACCGGCCTATCCAAACCTGTACCCAGCAAAGCATCGACAACAACTTCAGTATTAATTACCAACTCTGCTTGAAAAGACAGCACCCTACCGTCAACCTCAAGATATTGTTGCCAAGCAGTACGAGCATCGCCTTTAAGTTGCTTAGGGTCTGACACTGCATAAACACAAACGTTATAACCGGCAATTAAAGCCAATCGCGCGACGATATAACCATCACCAGCATTATTACCGGCACCACAAAACACAGCGATTGAACGCGCCTGCGGCCAGTGTTGTTGCAAAGATTGAAATAACGCCTTCCCCGCCCGGCTCATCAACGTAATACCCGGAATGCCATATTCTTCAATAGCAAGGCGATCCAGCTCCCTGGCTTGCGCGGCTCTGTAGAGTTTTATCGGTAGGTTTTGCATGGTATGGTTATCGCTTAATTTACTTGAGCTAACATTATATTCCTGTCATCCGCTATGGACACCCGCAACAATCAAACACTGCAAGCCTTAGCCTTGCAAATCAAACAATGGGGACAGAAGCTGGGCTTTCAGCAAGTGGGCATTACCGATACGGATTTGTCGGACGCAGAAGGTCATCTGCACGATTGGTTGAACAACAATTTTCATGGCGACATGGACTACATGCAGCGCCATGGCCTTAAGCGCAGCCGCCCTGCGCTATTGCATCCCGGCACGGTCAGGGTAATTTCTGTACGCATGGATTACCAAACGGACAGCAAGCCGGCTATGGAACAAGCCTTAACCGAGCCTGCTGAGGCCTACATTTCCCGTTATGCGCTGGGCCGTGATTATCACAAACTGATGCGCAATCGCTTACAAAAGCTGGCGGAAAAAATAGCAGCCGACGTCGGCCCATTCGGTTATCGAGCTTTTGTTGATAGTGCGCCGGTACTGGAAAAAGCGCTGGCTGAAAAAGCGGGCTTAGGCTGGATCGGCAAGCATTCCAACGTCATCAACCGCAAAGCCGGTTCGTGGTTTTTTTTAGGTGAAATTTATACCGACCTGCCGCTGCCGGTTGATGAACCAGCAAGCAACCATTGCGGTGGTTGCACGGCCTGCCTGGATGTTTGCCCGACTCAGGCCATTGTTGCGCCGTATCAAGTCGATGCCCGGCGTTGCGTGTCTTATCTGACCATTGAACTGCATGGCAGCATCCCGGAAGACTTGCGACCGCTAATCGGCAATCGCATTTACGGTTGTGACGATTGCCAACTGGTCTGCCCCTGGAATCGCTTTGCCAAGCCGACTGCCGAAGGCGATTTTCACCCCCGGCATCGGCTCAATAGCCAACAGTTGCTTGATCTATTTGCCTGGACTGAAAGTGAATTTTTATCTAAAACCGAAGGCTCGGCAATTCGGCGGATCGGTTATGAACGTTGGTTAAGAAATATCGCTGTAGCCTTGGGTAATGCACCAACGTCAACACTCATCATTGACGCATTAACAGACAAACTTGAACACCCTTCTGAACTCGTCAAAGAACATGTGCAATGGGCCTTAGCGAGACAGCGACAAGGTTAAATCTGCTGCATCGCTAACCATTGCTTAAGCCCAGCCGGAATCGTCGCTGTCGTCCTGAAAAATGTCGCTATCGTCTTGAAAGTTGTAATCGTCATTGCTGGCGACATGATCATTGTGCTGATTATTGTCATGTTGACCATTGTCGTGTTGGTTATTATCGGCCAGCTGTTTGGCATCGTCTCCGTAATAGTTGTTGATAACGGTTTGCTCGGGCGCATGCTCACCAAGCCCTTGTTGCCCAAAGCCGCCGGAATGATGACCCAACAGACTGCCAATACCTTGAAACAAAAATGACCCGGCGACAACACCCGCGGCAGTCGTTGCGACATTACCGAGAAAACTACTTGAGCCACCGCCAAATGCAGGCGCAGCAGCCGGTGCCGGTGGCGCCTCTCTTGGTATTTGATAGTTGTTAGCGCCGGGCACCGGGCCTGCTTTGCTCGCCTGCGCCCAAGGGTCATTGGCGAGAAAACTGTTGTTCTGGGCTGTTTGAGTCTTTTGCAGCTGGTTCTGTAATTCGTCGATGCGGGTTTTAGCGCTATTGAGCGCCTGTTCCAGCAACATCGTCCGCTGCACCAATAAATACGCAGCATCCGGTTGACGAACAGCCGCTTCGTTAATCAGTGCTTGGGCTTCTTCATCCTTAGCGGCTAATTTAACTTCGCTTAATTGGTTAAGTAGTTGATTTAGTTGATCGCGTTCTTGTGCATTCATAGTAATAGCTCCAGTTTTGAAATGAATATGAACAAATTTACCGGCCTCAACAGGTTCACAGATGGCCTTATGATTTACACAGCAACAACACTGCCGCCGTCATTTCTGACACTGGCAATCACAAAGCTCAATTTATCAATGTCCGAGAATTTTTCTTTAGCTTCCACCACCAAGCTTTCGGCCAAATCTTGATTGGCTACAGCGCAAAAGCCAGTCGGTCCCCATGAGGTTTGGCCGATAGCAAACGCACCCTGTTGTTCAAACCAGCGCATAGCATCTGCGACTTCAGGACTGGCGAATACACCGCCCTGAGCAATGGCGAAATGCTCACCCACCGATTTTTGCAATTGACTAATGACATCGCCGAATTGCTTGAGATCATGTTCCGCCAATGCCGGTAAAGCCTGCATCAACAGCAGGTAACACAAGCGTGCAGCTTCCAATTGAGAAAAAGGCGGCAACGCCGCGAAGGCCTGTATCTCTTGCTGGCCGTGCAACCCTTGCCCCCGTTCATCAAAAACCAGGATAAATCGCCAATCATCCGGCACCGGCAGGCGCGATAGTACTGGCGGGGTAATAGTATTTTCGCCACGACCGCCATCAACCACCAGCCCGCCCTGTTCAAATACGCCAATACCAATACCGGAACGCCGACCACGATAAGTAAGTGCGGCAATATCCCTGATATTCAAGCCCAAGTCGTAATAAGCATTCAAGCCAGCGCCTATAGCCAATGACATTTGCGTCCCCGAGCCCAGACCAACGTGCTCAGGAATGGCGGTTTCAATATCAATATGTAATTGGTCAGAGACATTTAGCGCATCGCACAACAAGGTCAGGCATTTTTCCGCTCGTTGTGCTGACGGCCCGATGATGCAGCGTTGTTCGGCCTCAGTCATGGTAAGCCGGGTATTGATTTCATTAAGGGCAACGCCAATACTGCCGAAATGTCGGCCCAAGGAGCCGCTTAAATCGATAAAGCCCATATGCAATCTGGCAGGGGCGGTGACGGAAACTTTAGAATATTCGACTGTCAAGGTAGTGTGTGTGGTGACGCGAAAAGAGCCTGAAGTATACATCAACCGCCTAGTCGCGGCTAACCATGCGGGCTAACTCAGCTAAATCATTGATAAGCAAATCGCACTGTGCTGCCGCCTGCAGGTCAATCGGCAACACTGAAGGAATATAAACAGAAAATGCACCAGAACTTACTGCTGCCGCAATGCCAGCGGGTGAGTCTTCGAGCACCAGACAGCGTTTAATGTCCACTTGTAAACAATCAGCAGTTGCTAAGAAAATATCCGGAGCCGGCTTGCCTTGCTGCACATCGTCGCGAGTCACTATTACAGAAAACACCCCGTCGATACCCGCTAATTCAAGGCATTCCAGGGTATTAATCGCCGGACTATTGGTAGCCAATGCAAAGGGTAGCGATTGTTGTTGGATGAGTGCTAACAATTCGGCAAATCCGGCTTTAACGGCAATGCCGTTGCTTGTCACATGCTCACGCCAGCTGCTCGCGCTTAGCCGGTTAAAGCTATCCAGATCAAAATCGGCACCGCACTTTGCCAATAGGCATCGCTCAACATCAGCATAATGCAAGCCAGATAATGACTGCCAAAACTGCTTGTCCAACTCAAGCCCAATCAGTTGAGCCGCTTGTTGCCAAGCCTTGTTGTAAGTGCTCTCGGTATCCAGCACCAAGCCATCCATATCAAAAATGACCGCTGCAAAATCCGTTAATTTAATCACTGTACGACCTTAATAAACTCGCCCCGCGCTTCCCGGCTGGATCCGACGATAATACGTTTACGACCTTGCGATGACTGCTCCAACATGCCGGACACTTGCACCGTTTCACCGCGCAGCGCCTGGCCTGTGTAAGTAGCGGTAAAGCTGATTATTGAATCAATGTGCTCATGATCTATTTTAAATTCCGCCGGATAATCGAAACCGTAAGTGTCGTCAATCACCTGACATTGCAAGTTGATCGGCCCGATTTTTTGATAATCATCAGAGTCACCAACTGCCCGGTCATCGGCAACCGCTCCCTGCGTTGCTCTACCTCCTGCATGCCCGGTAAAGCGGGGCAGGCTCTCCATGCAGTCGTCAATAAAATTCAAATCGAATTTTCTGCCGTTGATAATGGCTTTATTGACTTTACGCTGCTCATGCCAGACGTACTCTCCAAAACTTAAATCGCAATCACGGCGCTGGTAAGATTGTTGCCAATCTTGCTCGGTTAAATCTTGCAACTGCCCAAGCTCAATCAATTTAGCCGTCACGGCACGGCAATGATGAAAAACCTCGCGTCCATAACACACCACATCAATATCCGAGCCATGCTGCTGTACGCCAATCAGCAATGATCCGGTAATGCCGATATTGGCTAAATCCAGACCATGCTGCTGAAACAATCTGGTCAGGCTGAGCAAGTCTTGCTCAACGGCATCATGATTATTTGCGTTTAACAACTGCTGTAAGCGGTGTTTGGGGCGATGATGCTTAATAATTTTTGGCTGGGCCACGGCATGTAAGCTGGCATCCAGGATGGGTGAATAATGCAAATAATGGGGATGATATTGCTTAAGAAAATCGTTGGCGACATCCGTATCCACCTTACGCCAACCTTGCTGATGCGGCACATAACGCAAGAAACACAGCACCTTATCTTGTTCCATACTCTGCCCGACTACGGCAAAAATCAACCCTTCGGCGGTCTCAATAAAATCTTTGGCAAAAAACATTTGCTGTCACTCGTTTATATAAAATTCTGCCTGATTTTAACACGCCACCGGTTTAATTAAGGTTCAGCAAACTATGCTAATCTGCCTCCACTTCAAATACATGAGGGCAACGTCATGGACACACTCAATCAAATCTCTACAACCCTGGCATTAACCATGGGCTTGGCTTGGGCTAGCGGCATCAACTTATATGCGACGTTATTTACTTTGGGCTATCTAGCCAACACCGGCAACATCACCCTGCCCCCGGATTTGCAGATTGTTGCCGATCCGATGGTCATGGGCGCAGCAGGCATTATGTATTGCATTGAGTTTTTTGCCGACAAAGTGCCTGGCGTCGATACCGGCTGGGATACTATTCACACCTTTATCCGCATTCCCGCCGGGGCAATGTTGGCGGCTGGTGCAGTTGGCGAATTAAACCCAGTAGTGGAATTGGCTGCCGCGATCATGGGCGGCGGCATGGCAGCCACTTCACATGCGACCAAAGCGGGCTCACGGGTTTTAATCAATACTTCGCCCGAGCCATTCAGTAATTGGTTTGCATCGGTGGGCGAAGATGTTGCCGTAGTCACCGGAGTGTGGGCCTGCATCAATCACCCATTCCTGTTTTTAATCGCACTGGTGTTATTTATTGCCTTAGCTATCTGGCTGTTGCCACGCATCTGGAGCGGCATAAAAAAAGTCTTTCGATTCATTGGCAAGCTCTTCGGACAACAGGATTACACACCTCCGAGACTTAACCCGCCCCAATAAAAGATTGACTGTTACCGGATAATCGAGTTTAATGGCGCTCTTTTTGCAGGCATGCCCAGGTAGCTCAGTCGGTAGAGCAGAGGACTGAAAATCCTCGTGTCGACGGTTCGATTCCGCCCCTGGGCACCACCTCAAAAAAAACACCGCTTTAAATGCCCAGGTAGCTCAGTCGGTAGAGCAGAGGACTGAAAATCCTCGTGTCGACGGTTCGATTCCGCCCCTGGGCACCATGAATTCTTTAAAAAAACCGACTTCTAAGTCGGTTTTTTTATGCGCTAAAGTTTTTAGTTTTGGAGTCTGCGTTATTTCCGAAACTGTTCCTGAGTCAAAATTCCCATTCAATTAGACTATTAGGTAGCCACCCAAAGCGCACAACTTTAGTGCGCAATGATCAATTATGGTGCAATATCTCTTTTGGTTTTGATAGCTATTTGGAAATCTCTAAAATTTTCCTTTCCTTTTGTTGATTCAATGCTTATTTAACGCCACTTTGTGATTAATCAGCTTAAAGATGAGGACAGCAATAATGTTGGCCCGCAATCTGCTAGTTTCACGAGTAAGTCCACTTCATCTTATCTACCTCCATACCGGCTATGCATAAACGCATTCTTGATCACTTAAACTCTGCCATTTTGCTATTTGATAGCGAGTTGACGCTGATTTATATAAACACCGCCGGGGAAGTGTTATTTGCAGACAGTGCGCATCATCTATTGGGTTTATCTGCTGCAGAGATATTTAAAGTGTCCGAGCCGATGTTGCTGGTTAACATTCAACAATGTGCAGCGAGCTTAGAACCGATGATGGCAAGCGCAATGATGCTTAACCGCACCAGCCAGAGCGTCACTATTAACCTGAGCGCAACACCGTTACTGAAGGATGATAAATTCGATGAATTACTGGTCGAGTTTCAACAAGTCGACAATCATTTACGCATTTCTAAAGAAGAGCGATTACTCAGTCAACAAAATACCGCTCGACTACTGGTTCGCGGCCTGGCGCATGAAATAAAAAACCCATTGGGTGGTCTACGCGGCGCGGCGCAGTTGTTAGACATGGAATTAGATAGCCAGGAACTTAAGGAATACACCCGCATCATTATTGCCGAATCGGATCGTTTGCAAAGCCTGATGGATAAAATGCTGGGCTCCAACAAATTGCCCAACAAAAAAGCACTCAATATTCACGAAGTATTGGAGCGGGTAAGACAATTGGTTCAAGCAGAAGCCAGCGGCACGTTGACCATAAAATCAGACTACGATCCGAGTATTCCTGAGATACAGGGCGATAAAGATCAACTGATTCAAGCTATCTTAAACATCGTCAGAAATGCCGTACAGGCAACCAACGGCAAAGGCAATATCGTCATTAAAACCCGCATTCAACGCCACCTGACCATCGGTCGTAAACGCTACAAACTGGTGATCAAATGTGACGTGATTGACGATGGCCCAGGTATTGATGCCGACATGATTACGCAAATTTTTTATCCCATGATTACCAGTCGCGCGGAAGGCACAGGCTTGGGCTTATCGATTGCCCAATCGCTCATTAACCAACATGGCGGCTTGATTGAGTGCAGCAGCGAGCCTGGCAACACCGTGTTTTCAATCTTTTTACCTGTGGAGATCGGCTGTGAATAAGCCTGATAGAGTATGGATCACCGACGACGACCAATCCATTCGCTGGGTGGTTGAAAAAGCCTTACAAAAAGCCGGCATTGTTACCCGCAGCTTTGCCGATGCCGAGCTACTTTTAACAGCCTTAAAAACCGATTGCCCAGATGTGTTGATTACTGACATTCGCATGCCCGGCATGGATGGCCTCAGACTATTGGATAGACTGCAACAAACTCACCCGGAGTTACCGGTGATTGTTATGACGGCACATTCTGATCTGGAAAGCGCCGTCTCTGCCTTTCATGGCGGTGCATTTGAATACCTGCCAAAACCGTTTGATATTAAAGAAATTGTCGAACTGGCCCACCGTGCCTGCGACCATGGTCGGCAATTGCAAGAAACCCAACAGCAGACCACGACGGTAGAAAGCACCCCGGAAATAATCGGCGAAGCGCCGGCTATGCAAGAAGTATTTCGCGCCATTGGCAGGTTGGCAAGGTCGCATATTACTGTACTAATCAATGGCGAATCCGGTACCGGCAAGGAATTGGTAGCCAAAGCTTTGCATCGGCACAGCCCCAGAGCGGGCAATCCCTTTATCGCTTTAAATATGGCGGCCATTCCTAAAGACCTGATGGAATCCGAATTGTTCGGTCACGAAAAAGGCGCCTTTACCGGCGCCCAAGCGCGTCGCGCAGGGCGATTTGAACAAGCTAACGGCGGCACGCTGTTTTTGGATGAAATAGGCGACATGCCTTATGAACTGCAAACTCGTCTATTGCGCGTACTGGCCGATGGTGAGTTTTACCCAGTGGGTGCGCACCTGCCTATTAAAGTCGACGTGCGCATTATTGCTGCCACCCATCAAAATCTTGAAACACTGGTGATGCAAGGCAGCTTTAGAGAAGATTTGTTTCATCGCCTTAATGTCATCCGTATCCATATCCCTTCCCTGCGTGAACGTAAGCAAGACATCCCTTTGCTACTAAAGCATTTTTTGCAACAAGCGGCTATTGAATTGGGTAGTGAAGTCAAAATCCTTAAGCCAGAAGCTGAAGCATTTCTAGCCTCTTTAGATTGGCCCGGTAACGTCAGACAACTGGAAAACAGTTGCCGCTGGTTAACGGTAATGGCGTCAGGTCGGGAAATACATCTGCACGATTTACCGCCCGAACTAATCAACACGCCCGCCGATAAAAACGCAGCCAGCAACGACTGGCAAGTCACGTTAAGAAACTGGATAGATCAACAATTACAACAAACCCAAACCGGCAACCAGAGCGAGGTAGCAAAACACACCATACCGTTGGTAGAAGGCATTTTAATCAAAGCTGCCTTGGATTTTACCCATGGCAAACGTCATGAGGCCGCTATATTACTGGGCTACGGCCGAAACACCTTGACTAGAAAGATTCAGGAATTGGGGCTGGATGAAGGGTAAAAATAAAATCATTCCGTTCGTGGTGAGCCTGTCGAACCATGAACGGAACATTCATTAATGATTTTCGTAACTATTCATCGAATCCAATGTAGGGGCGAATTCATTCGCCTAGTCGGACAATATCGCTCATGAGGTGAATAAATTCGCCCTACAGAATGTTACTTATTTAAACTCTTCAAAGCCAAACAACGCTGAATAGTTACTGATTTTCTTGATCAATCCCTAGAGCTTCAACAGACAATATATTGCTCAAGCTCGCAAAATTACTAAGGGATAGAGTTTCAGCGCGTGCTGTTGGATCAATCCCCAGCTTGGCAATATCTTGTTCATCAATGAGTTTTTTTAACGAGTTTCGCAATGTTTTGCGTCGTTGCGAAAAAGCTTGAGTGACCACCCTGTTAAGCTTAGCCACGTCATCAACTTGCACAGGCGGCTGTTGATGTGGAACTAACTTTATAATTGCCGACGTAACTTGCGGCACCGGATCAAAGCTTTCTGGCGGCACTTCAAACAACATTTCCGTCGTGCAGTAATACTGCATCATCACACTTAGTCGACCATATTTTTTACTGCCCGGCGCCGCACAGATTCGATCGACAACTTCTTTTTGCAGCATGAAATGCATATCTTCAATAATTGCTGCGTTATCGAGCAAATGAAACATTAACGGCGTCGATATGTTGTAAGGCAAATTGCCGATGACACGCAGTTTTTCGTTATGATTAATCAGTGTCGAAAAATCAAACCGTAACGCATCGCCACTATGAATTTGCAGGCGCGGCTGCTCGTTAAACTTTTGTTTAAGTAGCGCTACCAAATCCCTATCCAATTCAACCACATCCAGCTGCACTCCTTGAGCTAGCAGCGGGACGGTTAAAGCGCCCTGCCCTGGACCAATCTCAACCCAATGCTCATTAGGGTGAGCCTGTATGCTGGAGATAATATTGTAAATAATATTGTGGTCGTGCAAAAAATTCTGACCAAAGCGTTTGCGAGGCGTGTGCGACATATTAATGCGTAGATGATGAGGTCATAGTCAATGCAGTTTGCAATGCATACTGCAAGCTGCTGATACTGGCGTTACCAGTACCAGCGAGATCAAGTGCCGTGCCGTGGTCCACTGACGTTCGTACAATCGGCAATCCTAAGGTGATATTAACCGCTTGGCCGAAACCCATGTGTTTAAGCACTGGCAACCCTTGATCATGATACATAGCTAACACCGCATCGGCAGAATCCAGATATTTAGGGGTAAACAAGGTATCGGCTGGCAATGGCCCATGTAAATTCAAACCTTGCTTGCGAAAGCTTTCCAGCACGGGTTCGATAATTTCGATTTCTTCCCGACCCAAATGACCGCCTTCACCGGCGTGAGGATTGAGACCGCACACAAGTATTTTAGGTTCAACAATGCCAAAACGAGTGCGTAAATCATGATCCAGCGTACGGATAACCGCCCTTAAGCGAGCATGCGTAATGGCGCGGCTAACTTCGGCTAAAGGCAGGTGCGTCGTCACCAAGGCGACACGCAGACCAGGCGTTGCCAACATCATCACTGGGTGCCCGCCGGTCAACTCAGCAATAAACTCAGTATGCCCGCTAAAAGTAAATCCGGCATCATTAATAATGCCTTTATGCACCGGCGCGGTAACCATGCCGTTAAACACTCCGTCTAAACAGCCTTTTGTCGCTTTAGTTAGCGTTTTTAATACATAACGACTATTAGCGACATTAAGCCGACCAGCACAAACAGGCTCAGCCAATTCAACAGGTAATACCGTCAAAACCCCGCTTTGCTGAGGGCTTGCAGGCAAGTTACCGTCAAATATTTTGATTTGAAGTGGAACACCCAATTGCTCAGCCCGCTGTTGCAGCAACTGCGGGCTAGCAATCACAACACACTCACAAGGCAAATCTTGTTGCGCCAGCTGAATACAAAGATCCGGGCCAATACCAGCAGGTTCACCTGCTGTTAGCGCAATACGAGGTATAAATGGAATTAATTCGGCCATAAAGAAAAACTCTTAGCTATGAAGCTTTCCAGCATACAAAAAAATCCCGAAATGAAATCCATCCAATTCGGCATTATGTAATTGATTCGCTGATTGATTTGGGTAAATACTTTTACCGGCTTAAAGATGCATTTACCATTTTGCGCAGACAATACAAAGACACTCATCGCCTATCAGTTAAGCAAGGCAGACAAATTTTCTTTATTTGGTTAGGAAAAGGATTTTTATAAATTGGCTTGAAGCCATAATCAAGTGGGGTGAACGACGGGGCTCGAACCCGCGACAACAGGAATCACAATCCTGTACTCTACCAACTGAGCTACGCTCACCAGAATATTTTTTACGAGGAACAACAAATGGTGCGCTTGGCAGGACTCGAACCTGCGACCCCCGGCTTAGAAGGCCGGTGCTCTATCCGGTTGAGCTACAAGCGCTTATGGTCGGGATAGAGGGATTCGAACCCCCGACATCCTGCTCCCAAAGCAGGCGCGCTACCAGACTGCGCTATATCCCGATACTCTTTATGATGCTTGCAAGTTGCTAAGCGGTCCTGAAGAGCTGCAAATTCTATCTATCGACACACTATGTGTCAACAATTTTTATACCATTTGCAGTATATTTATAATTTTTTCCTGCAATTTCAAGCGCTTCAAAGTATCCACGCCAACGAAATTAAACCGTATCCCTTCATTAATTTCTCTTCAAATCCCGATAGAAATTTTCATGCGGCCCAACGGCTTCCAGATAGATCAGGCGAACACCCTCATCTAGCGTGTAACCCAATAAATACAATTGTCCTGCACTGTGAAACTTAAACACGTATAACGCCGATAAATCACCTTTTTTGCGTTCCCCAATTTCTGGTTTTTGCCTAACCTCATCAACTGCTGCATCCACATCGGCAGCGATATTGTCGTGTAGTTTTTTGTATTGCCTTGAAAAGCGCCTGGTTTGTAGGACTGTCCACGTCATACTTGGCGGCTTCGAGACACAAACGGCTCAGCCTGCTCTCGCGGTTCAGCTATCGAAGCCAATGATTCTGCGACGAAACTAACGGGTAAATCGGGATTATCAAGAGCTGCACGACCTACCCGCGCCCAAAACTCGATTTGCCCAGCGATAGAGCGATGCTCCAATGCCGCATCTTGCTTGGCTTGTTCGTATAGATCCTGATTGATACGTATTGAGGTGCTTACTGACATGTTGAAACCTCCTATTTAAGTTACTACCTTTGTAGTCATTTTAGCGCGTAATCCGCAAAAGCAAACATTATCTATAGGAGCAACCGGATCCCTCAATCAATACGATGCTGTTTATACGATGTATTGACAAAATTTGTCACAAAAAGACAAAAACATCCTTTAGTTACAAGCAATGCGTAGGGTGGGCAATGCTGTTTTGCCCACCAGCAACACTAAAACGTGAGCAAAACAGCATCGCCTAATGCGCCTACTGTTGGTGCCAACCCACCTAATAACTCTTTGATAATACAAGATTAACTTGATAATCAAGCAAAAAATCCGTAACGACTTAATGCTTTTTTAAGCTACAAAACTAACACTTGGCACGCCCCCTGCTTTAACTATTGTGCACACTCATTATTGATCTTGTGCAGATCACTTTTCCCACTCAAATAAAGGAAAAAACAATGAACATACAACTAAACAGACCACAACAAGGTTTCACCTTAATCGAATTAATGATCGTTGTGGCGATTATCGGTATCTTGGCGGCTGTGGCCATTCCGGCTTATCAGGATTACACCATTAAATCACAAGCAACTGCTGCATTGGCTGAAATAACTCCTGCAAAAACCCAATTCGAGGTTATGACCAATCAAGGCACAGCTCCTAGTACAACTGTTGCGAATGCAGGCTATATTGGTGTACCAGCTTCAACCACCTACTGCGGCGTTGCAGTGACCCCATGGGCAGTAGGTACTGCGGGTACACTTGTATGTACTATCGGCTCAGGTACTGGAACAGTAAACGGCACAATAAACGGCAACACAATCACATGGAGTCGTGATGACGACGGTGCTTGGACTTGTGTGACAAATATTGCTCTTGAAAAACACCGCCCTGGTTCATGTGCAGCAGCACCAGCACCAGCA